>OBUV01000062.1_pt1 | contig 64439 bp, 57 predicted proteins | sample 1475971 | NCBI WGS metagenome assembly OBUV01 (sample SAMEA2579962, study PRJEB22360) | human gut metagenome | biome: human gut; feature: human-associated habitat; material: faeces | place: Denmark | collected 2008/2010
TTCAGGTGTTAGTGTCCTTACGGACGTGGGGGTTCAAGTCCCCCCCCTCGCACCACGACTTTAAAGAATTGAACTAAAAATTCAAAAAGCAGTATTTCGGCGAGTAGCGCAGCTTGGTAGCGCAACTGGTTTGGGACCAGTGGGTCGGAGGTTCGAATCCTCTCTCGCCGACCAATTTTGAACCCCGCTTCGGCGGGGTTTTTTGTTTTCTGTGTATTCCATCACTCTCCCTTCGCAATAAACGCCCGTAGTAACTCATTGCCACACGGTATGATTTCGCCCTTAACTTATTGAAGGACGATTTCAGGCAAGGAGCGACTATGCTGCAACAGGTTCCAACGCGTGCTTTTCATGTGATGGCGAAACCGAGCGGTTCCGATTGTAATCTGAACTGTGACTACTGTTTTTATCTCGAAAAACACTCTCTCTACCGCGAACATCCTGTCACACATATGGACGATGACACGCTGGAAGCGTATGTCCGCCACTATATCGCTGCCAGTGAACCACAAAACGAAGTTGCTTTTACCTGGCAAGGTGTAGAGCCAACGCTGCCGGGGTTGGAATTTTACCGCCGCGCTGTGGCACTACAGGCAAAATATGGTGCAGGCAGGCGGGTAAGTAACAGCTTCCAGACTAACGGCGTGCTGCTGGATGACGAATGGTGTGCGTTTCTGGCAGAAAATCATTTTCTGGTTGGCTTATCGCTGGACGGCCCGGCAGAGATCCATAATCAATACCGCGTTACCAAAGGCGGCAGACCAACGCATAAACTGGTAATGCGCGCGCTTAAACTACTGCAAAAATATCACGTTGATTATAACGTTCTGGCGTGCGTCAATCGCACCAGCGTGCTGCAACCGTTGCAGATCTATGAATTTTTGCGTGATGCGGGCGTTGAGTTCATCCAGTTTATTCCGGTGGTGGAACGTCTGGCAGATGAAACAGCAGCCCACGATGGACTGAAATTACGAGCGCCTGGCGATATTCAGGGGGAACTGACGGAATGGTCGGTGCGCCCGCAAGAGTTCGGTGAATTTCTGGTGACGATTTTCGATCACTGGATCAAACGCGACGTCGGTAAGATTTTCGTGATGAATATCGAATGGGCATTTGCCAATTTTGTCGGCGCGCCTGGCGCGGTTTGCCATCATCAGCCAACCTGCGGGCGTTCGGTGATTGTTGAGCACAACGGCGATGTTTACACCTGTGATCACTTTGTCTATCCGCAATATCGACTGGGGAATATGCTTCAGCAGACGATTGCAGAAATGGTAGATTCCCCGCAACAGCAGACGTTTGGTGAAGATAAATTCAAGCAGTTACCGGCGCAGTGCCGCAGTTGCAACGTGTTAAAAGCGTGCTGGGGAGGCTGCCCGAAACATCGCTTTATGCTCGATGCCAGCGGTAAACCGGGGCTGAATTATTTGTGTGCCGGATATCAACGCTATTTCCGCCATTTGCCTCCGTATCTTAAAGCAATGGCTGATTTGCTGGCGCACGGCCGCCCGGCCAGCGACATTATGCAGGCACATTTGATGGTGGTGAATAAGTAAAAAGTGATTGATTGCCGGATGCGATGCTGACGCATCTTATCCGGCTTACAGAATGATGCAATATATTGAATTTTCAAGATTTGTAGGCCGGATAAGGCGTTCGCGCCTCATCCGGCATGGGCAGCGCAGCCCGATGTAGCGATAGCGCTGAATTAATCAGATTTAATCTGCGCGCGTGGCGGATATTTTTTCAGGATCTCCATATACGCGTGCATTTCGGTCTGTAGAGGTACACCCATCGGAATATGCCGCACGCCGATAGAGTCGCTTTCCTGCGGATCGGTGTACAAGTTAAACACCGACGATCCGGCCGTTTGCATTATCGTACCGGTGAATCCACCCTGATATCCGCTCTGTGTATACGCGTATGGTTGCTGAATGAGAACATGATATTTGAACTCATCCATACGTACAGCGGCGAGTTTGCCGTTGAGGAAGTAGTGTTCAGCCTTGCGGTTAGACTGACCGTTTGTTCCGAGGAAGAAAGAGGTCTGGTCTACGCCATCGATAAAGGTCGTTTTCGGCACTAAATTCGCCACTTTCGCTCCAGGATGCCCTGCCAGATCCAGCGAGGTTGGGAAGAGATCGGCCAGATCGACAATACCGTCGGATTTACGCGCTTGGATCATGCCTTTCCAGTACACGAAGGTGGGTACGCGAACGCCGCCTTCCCAGGTAGAACCTTTCGCGCCACGGAACGGTGTGCGACCGTGCGGTGGCACTTCGGCTTCCGGACCGTTATCGGAGGTAAAGACAATCAGCGTGTTATCAAGCTGACCATTTTTCTCCAGTGCTTTATAGAGATTAGCGAACACATCGTTCATTTCTACCATGCAGTCGCCGTAAGAGGTGCGTGCCGGAGAACTACCGGCATATTTGGTATTCGGGTAGTTATCGAAGTGGCAGCCGCGCGTACCGTAATACAAGAAGAATGGTTTATCGCTCTTCGCCATTTTGTCGAGGAACTTAACGCCATATTCCATCCAGCGTTGATCAAGATCTTCCATATACTTCGGCGTAATATCGGCAATGGCTTGCTGCTCACCGCCGCGCACCGCATGAACGTCATCTTTGCTGAACGGTAATTGCTTGATGTACTCAGAACGGTCCGGACTCAGGGCGACTTCCGGATTGACGTGAACATCGCGCCATTCGGTATACATATCAGACACCGAGTTAAAGCCGCGGAAATCATCAAAGCCGACGTTCTGTGGCTGCGACTCTTTGTTTTCTCCCATATGCCATTTACCGATGGCCTGAGTGACGTAACCTTGATCATGCAATAATTGCGGCAGGGTAGTTAACCCTTGCAGACCACCTGGTTGTCCGTACATCGGCGGCATCAAAATGCCGTGGTGGATAGAATACTGTCCGGTGAGAATCGTCGCGCGGGTTGGTGAAGAACTGGGTTGAGAATACGCGGAGGTTAAAATCAGCCCCTGGCTGGCAACGGCGTCAATATCTGGTGTTGGGTTACCCACCGCCACACCGCCACCATTAAAGCCAACATCCATCCAGCCCACGTCATCCAGCAAGAAAATAACCACATTCGGTTTCTTACCGGTTTTTTTCTCTAATTCTGCCAGCTTCTGCTGAGTTTCTTTATCCTGCGCCGGATGCTGCATTACCGGCATCATATTATCGGCAATGGTGGTTGCCGGTTTAACCAGGTATTGATTTGGGTGATCGTAACCAGCAAATCCTTTGCGTGCGGTGGCGGTTGACGGGGTATCTGCAGCGCTGGCCATTAATGGAAGAGCGGCGGCGACAGCGACAACAAGAAGCTTGGGTGAGAACGAAAATTCCATGCAAAATGCTCCGATTTAATGTCATCAAAATGATGGCGTAGTTAAGCATTGATAATTGAGGTCCCTCTCCCTGACAGGATGATTTCATAAATAATGATGATGAAAATAAATTATCTATTTATCTTAAGAATAAATTGAAATATCAGGAGAGCGTTTTCAATCCTACCCCCCGTGCATGCGATATGTAAGGCGTGTTTATTATATCGCGTTGATTATTGATGCTGTTTTTAGTTTTGTCTGTAATTAATATGCGTATCATTAATTGATTATATTTAATCATTCATATCACATATAAAAAAGCATCAGGCTAAGGGAAGGATTTACTCGGTAATTTATTAAATATGAAGAAAAAAGGGTTACAGATTTTTCTCATAACAAGTATTAGGGGATGTTATTACCCCATCCTCTGTGGCATAATAACTGAGTAGATGCTCATTCCATCTCTTATGTTCGCCTTAGTGCCTCATAAACTCAGGAATGACGCAGAGCCGTTTACGGTGCTTATCGTCCACTGACAGATGTCGCTTTTGCCTCATCAGACACCATGGACACAACGTTGAGTGAAGCACCCACTTGTTGTCATACAGACCTGTTTTAACGCCTGCTCCGTAATAAGAGCAGGCGTTTTTTTATCTATTCAGGAAAGGCCCGGAGGCTCTGCGCCTCCAGGTGAGAAAGGATTACTGCGGTGGGTTGTTCTGTAACGTCAGCATCAAACCGTCGCGGCGCATTGCAGCGGCTTCTTCCGGCTTGTGCAGTCTGTCCAGCACGTCAGCAAGCCATGCATAATCGTAGGCATCCGGGCGTTGTTTCAGCGCCGCGCGGAAGGCGAGAGATGCTTCCTGCCATTCGCCATGCTTCATCAGCGACTGACCCAATGTGCTCCACAACAGCGGGCGATCGCCCACGTTTTTAATCTGCTGGCGCAGCACCTTTTCCAGTTGTTCTGGATTATTGGTTTTCAGGCGTGGGATTGGTAGCAGCAGGCGATCGTCATACTGGCGTTTCAGGCCGTCGATGATAATTTGCTGGGCGGTGTCATGATCGTCACACTCAATAAGATGTTCTGCCATTGCCACCTGCAACGCCACCTGATGACGCGTTTTCCGGCTTTGATTTTTCCACCAGTTTCGCAAACCTTCACTACCGTCATCAGCACGAGCCTGATCCATCAGGCCAATCCATGCCTGTTGTTCCAGCATTGCGCGATGTTCTTCATCACCAACGTGAGCTTTTGCCATTGACGGGATGATGTCCAGCAGCGAACTCCACGCACCGGTGCGGATATAAGCTTGTTCCGCCAGACGCAGCACTTCAGGATGGCGTGGCGTGACTTCCAGCAACTTATCTACGCCGTGGCGTGCAGCATGATTTTCATTGCGTGCCAGTTGCAGGCGCACGCGGGCAATTTCTACCGGAATGGTGTCATTGCCTGCAAGTTCTGCTGCGCGTTCCAGATGCTGATTGGCGCGCGCTTCATCGCCGCGTTGTTGTGCGGCTTCAGCAGCCAGCAGGTAGTTCACTACCGGTTGTTCAGCGTGATCGGCATTTTTCGCCATCAGCTTTTCAACCTGCTGGTAATCACCTTCCGCCAGTTTCAGCAGCGCCTGTTCGGTCTGCTTACGTGCGCGGCGGCGTTTACGCCCGACAAACCAACCGCGGGTGTGCGCGCCGGTGCGGAAAATCCGTCGCAGTAGCCACTCGATAGCAAACAGCACCACCATTGCCAGTATAAAAATGATCGCCAGACCCGTGACGCTGGTTTCGATATTGTAGTTGTCGGTTTGAATCAGTACGTAACCCTGATGCCCGGCAATCATCGGACCAACCACGATCCCCGCAATAAGCAGAACAAAGAGTAACAACACTTTTAGCATGGTTATTCTCCTTGCGGCGCGGCTGCCGGAGTATCAGCTTGCGGTGCAGGTGCAGGTGCAGGTGCAGGTGCAGGTGCAGGTGCAGGTGCAGATTTAGCTTCCGTTGCTGGTGCTACAGGCTGTGCCAACAGATTACGCACGCGGGTTTGCATCAGCTTTTCCAGCATTGCCTGGCTTTGCAGGGTTTCCGGGAGATCCATCGAAATATTCTGCTGACTTAGCTGATCCACTTCGTCGAGAAACGCTTTGGTAGTGGCATCGTCAGTGTCGTAATAAGCACGTACCCAGGTAGAGACGTTTTCCAGCGCCTGGCGGTAGGTTTCTTCCTGATGACGCGGTACAGCTTGTGCTGCGACCAGCAGACGGGAACGAATATTTTCGCGCAGGTAGATATCTTGATTCGGCGCTAACAGGGGTACGGCGGTGTCATCACGACGCCGAATCGTAATGAAGTTATCCATAAAGTTCTGCCAGCTCTTTTGCAGATTGATACGCCATTCGCTGATGGAGCTGGAAAGCTCTTCACCATTGGAATCCATTGGTGAACCGTCACTGTCATTGTCGGCCAGACGCAGGTTATCTACCTGATTAGAAAGTTGATTCAACTTGAGGATGATACCGTCATAATCGACCTGTGATACCGCAGAAAGGCTGGCGATGTCATCGGTAATTGCCCGGCGAACGGTAATAAGACTTGGGTCATTCATATCGGCCAGGCTGGCATCTGCGCTTTTCAGTAGCGCAGCGGCGGTGGTGACGTCCTGATCGCTCCACAGCTTACGTCCGGCGAGCTTCACCAGAAAATCTGCCTGCGCCAGCAGCCAGGTTTTAGCATCGCTTCCGGAAATGGTGGCGACCTTTTGTTGAACTTCATCCAGTTGTTTTGCTAACGCTTCTTGCTGACGGTTTGCCTGCTCTAACTGCGTAGCCTGTTGTTTGATGATACCTTCCAGTTCTGCTTTTTGGCTCTCCTGGGCTTTTTGTAGCGCAGTGAGCTGGTTAGCGAGGACATCGCTGGTGGCCGTCTGATTGACGGCCTGTTGTTTACCCCAGCCATACAAACCGACACCTGCAGCCAGAGCAATAGCGATAGCCACCGCACTTAAAATCAGAGCAGTACTGTTATTACTCTTTTTTTCTACTGTGACAGATTGTGGCGTGGTGTCCACGGCCTCCCTGGTCTCTTCAACCACGGCGGAGGTTTTTTCTTGTTCCGTCATTATGGCTTCCTGTTATGAGAGTTATTGTAATGCCCGTAAAAGCGCATCGTTGTCAGCGTTATCAGCGACCTGAATGTCTTGCCAACCCAGTTCCCGGGCGAGTTTCGCCAGACGCTCGCTGACGACCAGTAGTCGACAGCGTAGTAACCAGTGCTCACGATACCATCGTGGAATCAGCGACCAGAGCTGTTGCAACATTTCACCGCTGGTAACAACGACCGTTGTCACTTCGCGGGACTGCCAGCGCATCGCTTCTTCTGCACCATCGTAATGAATGGCGCATCGTTGATAACATTCGCAAAAAGTAACTTCAGCCTCGCGTGCCGTCAGGGTTTCCCCAATCAGCTCACGACCGCCGTTGCCACGTAAAATTAGCGCACGTTTTCCCGCAATATTTTGTAATTCAGGTAATTGTAGCAAGACTTCACTGATTTCCCGATCATGCGGATAACGAACTTCATGTCCGCTCACGGTATGCAGCGCCAGCGCCGTGGTACGGCCAATAGCGAAATAAGTGGGTAGGGTGGGCCACTTAAGACCTTGCTGATGTAGCTGTGACTGGGCAAAAGCTACGGCATGTTGCGAAAGGGCAAACAACAGATCGCCTTCGCTCAGCTCCGCCAGCCGGTCGGCAAGTTGTGGCAATTGCCGACCAGGGGAAAACTCAATCAGCGGAAAATGCCAGGCCACCTGCCCCAGTGTGCGCAGACGGCTCACTAACTCTTCTCCAGCGGGAGACGGGCGGGTGACCAGGATACTCATGCCGGAGCGTCTCCGTTATAGACTTCAGCAAGGATTTCACGTGCGCCGTTATTCAATAGCTCTTCTGCCAGCGAAATGCCCATTTGCCCGGCATCTTGCGGCGCACCACGGCGTTCACCGCGAATAATCTGCGAACCGTCCGGTGCGCCGACCAGTGCACGCAGCCAGATTTCGCCATCAATAAGTTCGGCGTAGCTACCAATCGGCACCTGGCAACCGCCTTCAAGACGGGTATTCATGGCGCGTTCGGCGGTGACGCGCAGTGCAGTTTCGTGGTGATTGAGCGCGGCAAGAAGCTCGCGGGTGCGCGTATCATCAAGGCGGCATTCAATGCCCACCGCACCTTGTCCTACAGCCGGAAGAGAAACTTCTGGCGGCAGCGCGGCGCGAATGCGTGACTCCAGCCCTAAACGTTTTAAGCCAGCCACGGCAAGAATAATGGCATCGTATTCGCCATTATCCAGTTTACTCAGACGAGTACCGACATTGCCGCGCAGAGAACGGATAATGAGATCCGGACGGCGTTCAGCCAGTTGGCACTGACGGCGTAAGCTGGAAGTTCCGACGATGCTGCCCGCAGGTAACGCATCCAGACTGTCATAGTTATTGGAGACAAAGGCATCGCGAGGATCTTCACGCTCGCAAATGGTGACCAGCCCCAGACCTTGCGGAAATTCAACCGGCACATCTTTCATTGAATGTACGGCGATATCGGCACGGTTTTCCAGGAGCGCGACTTCCAGCTCTTTCACAAATAAGCCTTTCCCGCCTACCTTCGCCAGCGGCGTATCAAGAATCACATCGCCGCGCGTCACCATCGGCACCAGTTCAACCACCAGCCCTGGATGGCTCGCCATCAACTTGTCTTTGACATAATGTGCCTGCCAGAGTGCAAGTGGGCTTTGGCGTGTGGCAATTCTTAAAACATTGTCTAACATGCTTGTTACCGTCATTATCATCCATGGTCCATCCTAACATCCTTGCCGGAGCGATGTCAGTGTTGTGGTGAAACGTAGATGCCTGAGCAAAACGTAAAATATAGCCAGGCGGTGGATCCTGACAGGCGCTTCAAGCCGTCGTAATAAGGAATTTACAGAGAATAAACAGTGCTACACTTGTATGTAGCGCATCTTTCTTTACGGTCAACCAGCAAGGTGTTAAATTGATCACGTTTTAGACCATTTTTTCGTCGTGAAACTAAAAAAACCAGGCGCGGAAAGTGGTACGGTTACCTTTGACATACGAAATATCCCGAATGCCGCGTGTTTCCGTTGATGTTGCCGGAATCACAGACATGACGGGTAGCAAATCAGGCGATACGTCTTGTACCTCTATATTGAGACTCTGAAACAGAGACTGGATGCCATAAATCAATTGCGCGTGGATCGCGCGCTTGCTGCTATGGGGCCTGCATTCCAACAGGTCTACAGTCTGCTGCCGACATTGTTGCACTATCACCATCCGCTAATGCCGGGTTACCTTGATGGTAACGTTCCCAAGGGCATTTGCCTTTATGCGCCTGATGAAACCCAACGCCACTACCTGAACGAACTGGAACTGTATCGTGGAATGTCAGTACAGGACCCGCCAAAAGGCGAGCTTCCAATTACTGGCGTATACACAATGGGCAGCACCTCGTCCATAGGGCAAAGTTGTTCCTCTGATCTGGATATCTGGGTCTGCCATCAATCGTGGCTGGATAGCGAAGAGCGTCAGTTACTGCAACGTAAATGCAGCTTGCTGGAAAGCTGGGCCGCCTCATTGGGGGTGGAAGTTAGCTTCTTCCTGATTGATGAAAACCGTTTCCGCCACAACGAAAGTGGCAGTCTGGGGGGCGAAGATTGTGGCTCCACCCAGCATATACTGCTACTTGATGAATTTTACCGTACCGCCGTGCGTCTCGCCGGTAAGCGTATTCTGTGGAATATGGTGCCGTGCGACGAAGAAGAGCATTACGATGATTATGTAATGACGCTTTACGCGCAGGGCGTACTGACGCCAAATGAATGGCTGGATCTCGGTGGTTTAAGCTCGCTTTCTGCTGAAGAGTACTTCGGTGCCAGCCTTTGGCAGCTCTACAAAAGTATCGACTCCCCGTACAAAGCGGTGCTGAAAACACTGCTGCTGGAAGCCTATTCCTGGGAATACCCTAATCCACGCCTGCTGGCGAAAGATATCAAACAGCGTTTGCACGACGGCGAGATAGTGTCATTTGGCCTCGATCCGTACTGCATGATGCTGGAGCGCGTTACCGAATATTTGACGGCGATTGAAGATTTCACCCGTCTGGATTTGGTGCGCCGCTGCTTTTATTTAAAAGTGTGCGAAAAATTAAGCCGCGAACGCGCCTGCGTGGGCTGGCGTCGTGAAGTGTTAAGCCAACTGGTGAAAGAGTGGAGTTGGGACGAATCTCGCCTGACGATGCTGGATAACCGCGCTAACTGGAAGATTGATCAGGTGCGTGAAGCGCACAACGAACTGCTCGATGCGATGATGCAGAGTTACCGTAATCTGATCCGCTTTGCGCGTCGCAATAACCTTAGCGTTTCTGCCAGCCCGCAGGATATCGGTGTGCTGACGCGTAAACTGTACGCTGCGTTTGAAGCATTACCGGGGAAAGTGACGCTGGTAAACCCGCAGATTTCACCGGATCTTTCCGAGCCAAATCTGACCTTTATTTATGTACCGCCGGGGCGTGCTAATCGCTCTGGCTGGTATTTGTATAACCGTGCGCCGACAATTGAGTCGATCATCAGCCATCAACCGCTGGAATATAACCGTTACCTGAACAAATTGGTGGCGTGGGCATGGTTTAACGGACTGCTGACCTCGCGCACCCGTTTGTACATTAAAGGCAACGGCATTGTCGATCTGCCTAAGCTGCAAGAGATGGTGGCTGATGTGTCGCACCATTTCCCGTTGCGCTTACCTGCGCCGACACCGAAAGCGCTCTACAGTCCTTGTGAGATCCGCCATCTGGCGATTATCGTCAACCTGGAATATGACCCGACGACAGCGTTTCGTAATCAGGTAGTACATTTCGATTTCCGTAAGCTGGACGTCTTCAGCTTTGGCGAAGAGCAAAAATGTCTGGTGGGTAGTGTTGACCTGCTGTATCGCAACTCATGGAATGAAGTGCGCACGCTGCATTTCAACGGCGAGCAGTCGATGATTGAAGCCCTGAAAACCATCCTCGGCAAAATGCATCAGGACGCTGCACCCCCTGATAGCGTGGAAGTGTTCTGTTATAGCCAGCATTTGCGCGGATTAATCCGTACTCGCGTGCAGCAACTGGTTTCTGAGTGCATTGAACTGCGTCTTTCCAGCACTCGCCAGGAAACCGGGCGCTTTAAAGCGTTGCGCGTTTCTGGCCAGACCTGGGGTTTGTTCTTCGAACGCCTGAATGTATCGGTACAGAAACTGGAAAATGCCATCGAGTTTTATGGCGCGATCTCGCATAACAAACTGCATGGTTTGTCAGTGCAGGTTGAGACTAATCACGTTAAATTACCGGCGGTGGTGGACGGCTTCGCCAGCGAAGGGATCATCCAGTTCTTCTTCGAAGAAACACACGATGAGAACGGCTTTAATATCTACATTCTCGACGAAAGTAACCGCGTTGAGGTGTATCACCACTGCGAGGGTAGCAAAGAGGAGTTGGTGCGTGATGTCAGTCGCTTCTACTCGTCATCGCACGATCGTTTCACTTACGGCTCCAGTTTCATCAACTTTAACCTGCCGCAGTTTTACCAGATTGTGAAGGTCGATGGTCGCGAACAGGTCATTCCGTTCCGTACCAAATCTATCGGTAACATGCCGCCTGCTAATCAGGACAACGACACGCCGCTGTTACAGCAGTATTTTTCGTGATGATCGTGCCGGATAATTCAATTTCCGCCTCTGACTTCACGCTGATTTCATTTTCCCTCACTAAAGTTGCTCCCTGAAATTACATCAGGGAGAGGACATTATGCACAGTGACTGGGGAATGACGAGCCTGTCTATTATTTGGGGTGTCATAGAGGCGCTGCTCAGCGTCATCTTTATGTTTAGTTACCCAATATTTCGTAAGTTATGGGCGGGTTGTTTGTTATCGCTCGTAGCGAGTGGAGTAAGTATTCTGGTATGGCGAGAGTCTTATTATGAACGATGGGGTGATGGCGGTAAGTACGGTGTTGAGTGCCCCGACGTGCTGATTTCCTGTGATAACTACCACGTTTTGTATGAATTGAGTTGGTGGTTATATGGAGCAGGTTTTCTTTTTTTTATAGTGGCTCTTGTTGGGGGGGGATTTTCGCGGTGGCGAGTGGTTATTCCAGATGGCGAAGCTGATGTATAGCGGCAAACTCCCTATATGATCCGCTAAATGCGCTTTTCACCCAACTCTATAATTTTGCAGGATTTGTAGGCCGGATAAGGCGTTTACGCCGCATCCGGCAAAGAATTTTAGCGGAAGCTCACCGCTTCTCCTGCCTGCTGCGTCGCGGCCTGTTCCAGCAAATCCCAGAAGGTTTCGCCGCTACGGTCGCAAATCCACTCATCGCCTTTCAGGTCAAAATGGTAGCCGCCCTGTTTGGTTGCCAGCCACACCTGGTGCAGCGGTTCCTGGCGGTTGATAATGATTTTGCTGCCGTTTTCAAAGGTAATGGTCAGCACGCCGCCGTTGATTTCGCAGTCGATATCGCTGTCGCCATCCCAGTCGTCCAGGCGTTCTTCAATGGTCAGCCACAGTTGATCTGCCAGGCGATGAAATTCACTGTCGTTCATTGTTGTATCCTGTTTTTAAGTGATGGCGGCAGTATAAGTTGTTTCGTCTAACAGTGAAATCAACATGGTTCGGCTATAAAACTTAACCTTCATACCTCGTCCCATTCCAACGCAAGATTGTATCCTCGTCGCATAACAGGTCGTGTAGGCCATGATTCTTTTCTTTCATCAGGCTAATTTTGCTACAAAAATAATCAATGTTAATTCTGGAGTTATCTGGGGTCATAATACTGCAAGCCATAGTTGGTGCGTCACTCGCGGTATATCCACAATCATCTTTCCCGCAGGCAGCGGGAGGCGTGGAAGGTGAATACGTGCAGTTAAGCGTTTCGGAAATGCCATCATCATTAATGTCGAGGGGACGGCTAATCTCATCGCTGTCAGTGCTTAATGTCGTTGCATCCAGGATGACGTTTAGTTTTTGTATCTTGCTTGTGGCCGCGTAATTGAAGCTGCTTGCGGCCATTATGCTTAGAGCTATGCCAATCCGTAAGGCTATTTTTTGCATCCTGGTTCCTCTGTAATAATCATAATGTCGTTGTTATGAATTTCACGGACATTCTCTTCTCTGACGCGTGTTTTCGCCGGGCAGGGGGAGGGTGTAATCCTTACCTCTGTATCGGTCCATGTATAAACATTGCGATCGTCATAAGCAAAGCGATCGTTTTTAGTTAGCGGACCGTTAACTGGAATAATTTGCACGCTTTTTGACCGTAATTGGCGGATAAAATAAGCATGTTGTTTGCCGCTATTAAATGAGCGATCAATGACCAGGTCTGGCGTATCCAGCGGGATTATCTCAAGCTGGTCTTCACCAAATGTCGATAATTTTGTTACATACAGCCGATCTTTATACTGCGCAATATTGCCAGTAATCAGATGAAATTGTTCAGGTTCAATACCTGGTAGGTCTATCCACTGGCTCCACTGACGGTCGGGCGTGAGCTGTTTACGCCAGCGAACGCGACTTTCCCCTACTTCAAAAGAGACGTCATCATCTACGGGTATTGCCTTGCCTGATAATTGACCAAAGGGATAACGATGCAAACCATTGTTGTCGCGAAAAACCAGCAGTGAATGAGGTATCCAGCGAATTATCTCAAATGAGTCTGCATTCGCTGCAAGGCGAACACCATTTAAATAAATGTTCTGCCCACTGCGGATAAGCAGATCATTGGAATACATTTCTCTGTTTACACCCATAAGACGTGGATTAATACCCCACCATCTTTTTTCTAATACAGTAACATCACTGCTGCTTCCCTGACGTCGACCAGACAAATAGAGATTTTTACTATCCACCAACGTGGTAGTGTTACCTTCGATAGATTTTAGCGTCGCCAGATCAACACGTGACGCGCCGCTATTACTTTCGGTGCGTTGTCCGTCAAAATAGAGGCTATATTTATCGACCGCAAAGCGGCCCATAGCCTGAAAGCTGGCAATATCGACAGTAGGTGTTCCCGGTGGGTTGCTAACAATTTTGCCACGCCAGAGAATAACGCGGCCATCTGTCACCCAGTGGTATTCCTCATTTTCTATGCTTATTTCATCGGAAGGTATATAACCCGTCTCCCCGGATATATTTTTCACAAGGCGCAAATCGGCCCTGTTCATCTCCGGAAATTGGGCAATGATTTTCTTATCCTCCCAATTACCTTTACCGTAAGACATGACACCGTGATCATTGTAATAGTCGAACCCTATGGCCTGTACGGCAGGTGTCAGAAATACGTGCCCCAACAGGATGAGTGCAAGTGTGATTATTTGACTATTCATTTTGTCGCCTCATTGCGCGGGGCAGGAATAAATTCGCCGTCATCGGTAATTTTTCCGTCCAGATATCCCGTTTTGTAATCTACGCCATAGCCATATCCCGAATGTTGTTCCTTCCAGATTAAGCGAACTTGTTTCGGATCAGCGGTGCGGTATCGCCAGAGCTGCGCGCCATCAAAGCTGTAAACGTAGCGGTTATCGCGGGCATACCATCTGCGTAAAAAGGGATGGTCATTAAGATGGGCTTCGCGTTCATCCGGAGAGCGGTTATCCAGTAAGATCAGCGGTCCGTCAGATTCAAACACGTGTAAACTGGAATGGTTTGGCCACCCTTCGGCACGCGTAAGTAAATAGCCGTGGCGCTTCCCGGCGTTGAAACGTTTGTTGATAATAAGATTGGGATCATCAAGTTTCACGATCTCCAGCTTGCGGTCACCAGACTCTGTTTCGATGATGGTATAAAGCGAGTCCTGATACTGGGCGACAGCATCACTGATGGGGTGGAACTGTTCAGGATCGAGTCCGGGTAATTCTTCCTGTTTACAAGCAGGCCCTTTACGCCAGAACACTTTCTTTTCCAGCAGAGAAAAATCCAGACAGTGCTTTGTTAAATCCTCATACCAGGCCAGATTTTCCTTGTCGAGGACCTTACGCTGCAGCCCGTTTTTATCACGCCAGGTCAAGAGTGAGCCGGGCATCCAGCGCACGACGGAAAAGGTGTCCGGGTCGGCATCCAGTTGTTCGCCGTTGATCAGGATTTTGGTCCGTGTTCGGGCAAGGGTATCCCAGGGGCCAAATGGGGCAGGAAGGCAGGGATTGAATGCTGTAGAGAATTTACCGCGCTGATCCCATGACTTTTGTGCCAGTACCGTAAAGGTGTTGGGATCATCAAGGCGCTGACCATTTGCGTAAAGATAGTGCTTGTCACGGAGAATCAAACCTAGCCAGTCTGGTTTCCATTGCGGGTTAAATTCTACCTGACGCAACGTTCGGCGGTTTAGTTGCTGGTTGCTATCGGTGCGTTTGCCTTCGTAATAGAGGCTGTACTTATCTGCGGCAAAATCCCCCCATGCCTGAAATGACGAGATATCGACTGGCGGCGTGCCTGGAGGGTTTTGCACCACCTCACCAGCGTAGAGAATAGCGCGACCATCGCTATAGTAAGAGTAATGGGGAAATGTTGCGTTTACGCCGCTGTAGACAACGTCTGTCGTGAGATCGGTTGCCGGGGGCACCGTTTCCCAATCTTCCAGTTTTGTTGGGTCAATTAACAAATTCGGTAACAGATGCAGACGCTTGTAGTTAATCTGCGGTAGCGAAAGATTGGTCTTTTCATAAGGGCGCAGGTACACCACGCCTTTTCCCTGTTTCTGGTAAATATTATGTTCCGGCTCATCAAGCCGACATCCCCATGCTGATGATAAGAACAACGAACAAGACAACAAACAAACCACATTGCGATAGTGCATAAAGCCATCCTGGCGCGAGGTGTCGATCACGAAACCACCAGCAAAACATAAATCCCTGCGTGTAAGCGTTATACTCGCAGCAATTCCTCACTTTTCAGACTTCATAAAGAGTCGCTAAACGCTTGCTTTTACGTCTTCTCCTGCGATGATAGAAAGCAGAAAGCGATGAACTTTACAGGCAATCCATAATGAAAAACGTGTTTAAGGCACTCACTGTATTACTGACTCTTTTCAGCCTGACGGGCTGCGGTCTGAAAGGTCCGCTCTATTTCCCGCCCGCAGATAAAAACGCGCCACCGCCGACCAAACCGGTAGATACGCAAACGCAATCCACGTTGCCGGATAAAAACGACCGCGCCACTGGCGATGGCCCATCTCAGGTGAATTACTAAAAGTCAGTTTCTGTACCCGCGTGAATGGAGTAGATAATGCAGTTCTCGAAAATGCATGGCCTTGGCAACGATTTTATGGTCGTCGACGCGGTAACGCAGAATGTCTTTTTTTCACCGGATCTGATTCGTCGTCTGGCGGATCGGCACCTGGGTGTGGGTTTTGATCAGCTATTGGTGGTCGAGCCGCCTTACGATCCAGAACTCGATTTCCACTATCGTATTTTTAATGCTGACGGTAGTGAAGTGGCGCAGTGCGGCAACGGCGCACGCTGCTTTGCCCGCTTTGTACGCCTGAAAGGGCTGACCAATAAGCGCGATATTCGCGTTAGCACCGCCAATGGTCGGATGGTGCTGACCGTCACCGATGATGATCTGGTGCGGGTAAATATGGGCGAACCAAATTTCGAACCTTCCGCCGTGCCGTTTCGCGCCAACAAAGCGGAAAAGACCTATATTATGCGCGCCGCCGAGCAGACAATCTTATGCGGCGTGGTGTCAATGGGTAATCCACACTGCGTGATTCAGGTCGATGATGTCGATACTGCGGCGGTAGAAACACTAGGCCCTGTTCTGGAAAACCACGAACGCTTCCCGGAACGTGCCAATATCGGCTTTATGCAAGTGGTTAAGCGCGAGCATATTCGTTTACGAGTCTATGAACGTGGGGCAGGAGAAACTCAGGCCTGTGGCAGCGGCGCGTGTGCGGCAGTAGCGGTAGGGATTCAGCAAGGTTTGCTGGCCGAAGAAGTACGTGTGGAACTCCCTGGCGGTCGCCTTGATATCGCCTGGAAAGGTCCGGGTCATCCGTTATATATGACGGGTCCGGCAGTACATGTTTACGACGGATTTATTCATCTATGAAGCAACCAGGGGAAGAACTACAGGAAACACTCACGGAGCTTGATGACCGAGCGGTTGTCGATTATCTGATTAAAAATCCTGAGTTTTTTATCCGCAATGCGCACGCAGTAGAGGCAATTCGGGTGCCGCATCCGGTACGTGGCACCGTTTCACTCGTCGAATGGCATATGGCCCGCGCGCGTAACCATATTCATGTTCTGGAAGAGAATATGGCGCTGTTGATGGAACAGGCTACCGCCAACGAAGGCCTGTTTTATCGCTTACTTTATCTGCAGCGCACTCTCACTGCTGCCAGCAGTCTCGACGATATGCTAATGCGCTTTCACCGTTGGGCACGCGATCTCGGTCTGGCGGGCGCGAGTCTGCGTCTGTTCCCGGATCGCTGGCGTTTAGGCGCGCCGTCGAACTATACCTATCTGGCATTGAGTCGTCAGGCTTTTGAACCACTGCGTATTCAGCGTCTGGGGCAGGAACAGCATTATCTGGGGCCGCTTAACGGGCCTGAACTGCTGGTGGTGCTGCCGGAAGCGAAAGCGGTGGGATCAGTAGCGATGTCGATGTTGGGAAGTGATGCTGATTTAGGTGTCGTACTGTTCACCAGCCGGGATGCCAGTCACTATCAACAAGGGCAAGGAACGCAGTTACTCCATGAAATTGCGCTGATGATGCCGGAGCTTCTGGAGCGTTGGATTGAACGCGTATGATCGATTTACATACCGATGTGGAACGCTATCTACGCTATCTGAGCGTGGAGCGTCAACTTAGCCCGATAACCCTGCTTAACTACCGACGCCAGCTTGAGGCGATCATCAATTTTGCCAGTGAAAACGACCTGCAAAGCTGGCAACAATGTGATGTGACGATGGTGCGTAATTTTGCTGTACGCAGTCGTCGTAAAGGGCTGGGAGCAGCAAGCCTCGCATTACGCCTCTCTGCGCTACGTAGCTTTTTTGACTGGCTGGTCAGCCAGAACGAACTCAAAGCCAACCCGGCGAAAGGTGTTTCGGCACCGAAAGCGGCACGCCATCTGCCAAAAAATATCGATGTCGATGATATGAATCGGCTGCTGGATATCGATATCAATGATCCCCTCGCCGTGCGCGACCGGGCAATGCTGGAAGTGATGTACGGTGCAGGTCTGCGTCTTTCCGAACTGGTGGGGCTGGACATCAAACACCTCGACCTGGAGTCCGGTGAAGTATGGGTGATGGGTAAAGGCAGCAAAGAACGTCGTTTGCCGATTGGTCGCAACGCGGTGGCGTGGATTGAGCACTGGCTTGATTTGCGTGACCTGTTTGGTTGCGAAGACGATGCGCTTTTCCTGTCGAAACAGGGGAAACGCATATCCGCGCGTAATGTGCAAAAACGCTTTGCCGAATGGGGCATAAAACAAGGGCTGAATAATCACGTTCACCCGCATAAATTACGTCACTCGTTCGCCACGCATATGCTGGAGTCGAGCGGCGATCTTCGTGGTGTGCAGGAGCTGCTGGGCCATGCCAACCTCTCCACCACGCAAATCTATACTCATCTTGATTTTCAACACCTTGCCTCGGTGTACGATGCGGCGCATCCACGCGCCAAACGGGGGAAATAATGCGTTTTTACCGGCCTTTGGGGCGCATCTCGGCGCTCACTTTTGACCTGGATGATACCCTTTACGATAACCGTCCGGTGATCCAACGTACCGAGCAAGAAGCACTTATCTTTGTGCAAAATTATCATCCGGCGCTGCGTAGCTTCCAGAATGAAGATCTGCAACGTCTGCGCCAGGCGGTACGGGAAGCGGAACCAGAGATTTATCATGATGTGACGCGCTGGCGTTTTCGTTCTATCGAACAAGCCATGCTCGACGCCGGGCTGAGTGCCGAAGAGGCCAGTGCAGGCGCACACGCGGCGATGATCAACTTTGCTAAATGGCGCAGCCGTATTGATGTGCCGCAGCAAACTCACGACACCTTAAAACAACTGGCGAAGAAATGGCCGCTGGTGGCGATCACCAACGGTAACGCCCAGCCTGAATTGTTTGGCCTGGGCGATTACTTTGAGTTCGTGCTGCGTGCTGGCCCGCACGGGCGCTCGAAACCGTTCAGCGATATGTACTTTCTGGCGGCAGAAAAACTCAATGTGCCGATCGGTGAGATCCTGCATGTTGGCGATGATCTCACCACCGACGTTGGTGGGGCAATTCGCAGCGGAATGCAGGCGTGCTGGATCAAACCGGAAAATGGCGATCTGATGCAAACCTGGGACAGCCGTTTACTGCCGCATCTGGAAATTTCCCGGTTGGCATCTCTGACCTCGCTGATATAATCAGCAACTCTGTATATATACCCAGCTTTTTGGCGGAGGGCGTTGCGCTTCTCCGCCCCAACATTTTTACGCGGCGGTGCCAATGGACGTTTCTTACCTGCTCGAAAGCCTTAATGACAAACAGCGCGAAGCGGTGGCCGCGCCACGCAGTAATCTTCTGGTGCTGGCGGGCGCGGGCAGTGGTAAGACGCGCGTTCTGGTGCATCGTATTGCGTGGCTGATGAGCGTGGAAAACTGCTCGCCGTACTCGATTATGGCGGTGACGTTTACCAACAAAGCGGCGGCGGAAATGCGCCATCGCATCGGGCAATTGATGGGCACCAGCCAGGGCGGCATGTGGGTTGGCACCTTCCACGGGCTGGCGCACCGCCTGCTGCGTGCGCACCATATGGACGCTAACCTACCGCAGGATTTCCAGATCCTCGATAGCGAAGACCAACTGCGCCTGCTCAAGCGTTTGATCAAAGCGATGAACCTCGACGAGAAGCAGTGGCCGCCGCGCCAGGCAATGTGGTACATCAACAGCCAGAAAGACGAAGGCCTGCGGCCGCATCATATTCAGAGCTACGGTAACCCGGTAGAGCAAACCTGGCAGAAGGTTTATCAGGCGTATCAGGAAGCGTGTGACCGCGCGGGCCTGGTGGACTTCGCTGAACTGCTGCTGCGCGCCCACGAACTGTGGCTTAACAAGCCGCATATCCTGCAACACTACCGCGAACGTTTTACCAATATCCTTGTGGACGAATTCCAGGATACCAACAACATTCAGTACGCGTGGATCCGCCTGCTGGCGGGGGATACCGGCAAAGTGATGATCGTCGGTGATGATGACCAGTCAATTTATGGCTGGCGCGGTGCGCAGGTCGAGAATATTCAGCGTTTCCTCAATGATTTCCCAGGTGCCGAAACTATTCGTCTGGAGCAGAACTATCGCTCCACCAGTAACATTCTGAGCGCCGCCAACGCCCTGATTGAAAACAACAATGGACGCTTAGGTAAAAAATTGTGGACCGATGGCGCGGACGGTGAGCCGATTTCCCTTTATTGTGCCTTTAACGAACTCGACGAAGCGCGTTTTGTGGTTAACCGCATCAAAACCTGGCAGGACAATGGCGGGGCGCTCGCTGAGTGCGCCATTCTCTACCGTAGCAACGCCCAGTCGCGTGTGCTGGAAGAAGCCTTATTGCAGGCCAGTATGCCGTACCGTATTTATGGCGGTATGCGCTTCTTCGAACGCCAGGAAATCAAAGATGCGCTCTCGTATCTGCGCCTGATTGCCAACCGTAACGATGACGCGGCATTTGAGCGCGTGGTGAATACGCCAACGCGGGGTATTGGTGATCGGACGCTGGACGTAGTTCGCCAGACATCGCGCGATCGCCAGCTAACTCTCTGGCAGGCGTGTCGTGAACTGTTACAGGAAAAAGCCCTCGCTGGGCGCGCTGCCAGCGCCTTGCAACGGTTTATGGAACTGATTGACGCCTTAGCGCAAGAAACTGCCGATATGCCGCTGCATGTACAGACTGACCGGGTAATTAAAGACTCTGGCCTGCGTACCATGTATGAACAGGAGAAAGGCGAAAAAGGCCAGACGCGTATTGAAAACTTAGAGGAACTGGTGACAGCAACGCGCCAGTTCAGCTACAACGAAGAAGATGAAGATTTAATGCCGCTGCAGGCTTTCCTCTCGCATGCGGCACTGGAAGCGGGTGAAGGGCAGGCGGATACCTGGCAGGATGCGGTGCAGTTGATGACTTTGCACTCAGCGAAAGGGCTGGAGTTCCCGCAGGTATTTATCGTCGGTATGGAAGAGGGAATGTTCCCCAGCCAGATGTCGCTGGATGAAGGTGGGCGTCTGGAAGAAGAACGTCGTCTGGCCTACGTTGGGGTAACCCGTGCGATGCAGAAACTGACGCTGACCTATGCGGAAACTCGCCGTCTGTATGGCAAAGAGGTTTACCATCGCCCGTCGCGCTTTATTGGTGAGCTGCCGGAAGAATGTGTGGAAGAGGTGCGATTACGCGCTACGGTGAGTCGTCCGGTCAGTCATCAGCGTATGGGTACGCCACTGGCTGAGAACGACAGCGGTTACAAACTCGGCCAGCGTGTGCGCCATGCCAAGTTTGGTGAAGGGACTATCGTCAATATGGAAGGCAGCGGCGAGCATAGCCGCCTGCAGGTGGCGTTCCAGGGCCAGGGTATTAAATGGCTGGTGGCGGCTTACGCCCGGCTGGAGACGGTGTAATTTACGATTCCGTTGCCGGATGCGGTGCTGCGCACCTTATCTGGCCTACAAAATCATGCAGATTCAATAAATTGCAACGTCATGTAGGCCGGATAAGGCGTTTACGCCGCATCCGGCATCTGCACCATATTCAGTATCTGACATAAAACTATCGTTCTAACTTTTCCGCTCGACGGAAATCATGGTGACGAAGGGATAACGTTGCCAGGGGATCGTGCCGCCTTTCACATACATATGTGAGATAGTGCCATCAAGATAAAGCAACTGCCCGACATCCAGTTTCGCTTTGGCATAGCAGGCAAAATCATAAAAGTTTGTCGCCTGCTGACTGAGCAAAAATACTGCGTTACCTTGTTTATTAATCCCTACACCGTTACGGATTTTGCGCGACGCGACGTTGGGGTGAATACGCGAATTTATCACGCCATTCTCCAGCAACATCGGCCCCGACTGCACCGCAAACTGAATATCTTTACTGGCTTTAAATGCCTGCAGCGGAACGATAGCGGCTTTATTTCCCGTAACATAAAACACGCCGCCAGGACGAATAAAGAAATTACCTTCCCCCGAGGTGAGATTTAACGCTACCTTCTGTTGACCGTTTTCGATGTACAAACCGAGAGGCGCATAACCTTCATCATAAATACCTCCGTTCATCACCATCTGCACTTGCCCCAGGCTGTCAACATCAGCCAGCAGCGCATGAAATGTTCCCCACGCTTCGCCATTAGTTTTTTGCCAGTACATTTTCACCCGTTCTGTCTGGGGATTGACGGTATACGCTTGTACGGTCAGCGTCGGATCGGAGAGCGTGCAGTCATCAGCGGCAACAGCAAACAAGGGGAGTAAGGTGAGAGTGAGAAAAATCCGTTTGAGATTCAAGGTGATCATTCCTTTACCAATGAGTAGTCAATGCGCCATTATAGGTTCTGGATGTGGGATTTTTTTATCCTGTTAATGACCTTGACGAGTACCGAAAAGCGCGAAGTTCAACTATTGTTCTGTGGTGTTCCGTTGCGTGTTGACGGCAAAATTTTGCTGGCGTAACATGCGCGCACGATCACTCTAAGAGGACATTCGCCTTGGACACACCCAGTAGATACTGGCTCACTATCCTGTCATCCAGGATCAACTCCTAAGGCTATCCCCTTTTGCTGATAGCCTTAGCGGTTGTCAGCGACCTCAATTTTTCCCGTCGCGCTGAGTCAGGCTGTTTAATGGTCTGAAACCCAATATGTTTCTGTGTGCCCACCGAACTGTCCGATATTTTAAGCATTGGGAGTCCCGGTCATGCTGAGCGCATTTCAACTGGAAAATAACCGACTGACCCGGCTGGAAGTCGAAGAGTCACAACCCCTTGTCAATGCAGTATGGATTGATCTTGTCGAACCGGATGACGACGAGCGACTGCGCGTACAATCTGAACTTGGCCAGAGCCTGGCAACTCGCCCGGAACTGGAAGACATCGAAGCATCGGCACGTTTCTTTGAAGACGATGACGGCCTGCATATTCACTCCTTCTTCTTCTTTGAAGATGCGGAAGATCACGCCGGTAACTCCACCGTGGCATTTACCATCCGTGATGGCCGCCTGTTTACCCTGCGTGAGCGTGAGTTGCCTGCATTCCGTCTGTATCGTATGCGCGCCCGTAGCCAGTCGATGGTTGACGGTAACGCCTACGAGTTACTGCTGGATTTGTTCGAAACCAAAATTGAACAGTTGGCAGATGAAATTGAAAACATCTACAGCGATCTGGAGCAACTGAGCCGGGTGATTATGGAAGGGCGTCAGGGCGATGAGTACGACGAGGCGCTCTCCACGTTGGCAGAACTGGAAGATATCGGTTGGAAAGTTCGCCTGTGTCTGATGGATACCCAGCGTGCGCTCAACTTCCTGGTGCGCAAAGCGCGCTTACCGGGTGGGCAACTGGAGCAGGCGCGCGAGATCCTGCGAGATATCGAATCCCTGTTGCCACATAACGAGTCTCTGTTCCAGAAGGTGAACTTCCTGATGCAGGCGGCGATGGGCTTTATCAACATCGAGCAGAACCGCATCATCAAGATCTTCTCGGTGGTATCCGTTGTGTTCCTGCCGCCGACGCTGGTCGCTTCCAGCTACGGGATGAACTTCGAGTTTATGCCGGAACTGAAGTGGACTTTCGGCTACCCGGGCGCAATTATCTTTATGATCCTCGCGGGCCTGGCGCCGTATCTGTACTTTAAGCGGAAGAACTGGTTGTAAAAAACGAGAATGGTGGTTTAGCCAGGCTAAGCCACCGGTCATTCAAAGGCTCCAGGTATTTAATCCTTTTACCTCTTTCTCATAGAACCATTTATTCGTGTTAACAGCAACATAGGCTACTACAACAATTCCCAGAATGTTAACGCCAATTAATGCACCGACAAATAGAGATAAAATGCCAAGTAATAGAACTATAATCGCTTTTTTCCATAACCCGAGAACAAATAAATATATCCAGGAAAAGAAGAAAGCAATAAAATTCATTTGAATAGTTAATCGTTGTCTTATTTTTAATTCTTTATATGCTGTTTTATATTCAGGTGTTGCTCCCCAGAATCCAGGAAAACCATGTTTTTCATAAAAATTAAATCGAAATTTCCATTTTTCAGTTAATGAACCATCGTTCATATATTCCTTACTCATAAATACTCCCTTAACTATTGTTTTGATGAATCAGTAGGTGCAAGCATTAGCATACTGAAAGTGGAAAAGTAGCAAATTAAGAAAATCATAGAACCAGTGCCTGAACAGTCAAAATGTTCGGCAATCATTGTGATGAAAGAGACGATATAGACTGCTAATGTACCAAAAATATAAGTTTTTATATACGTGAACCCACTATCACGGAGTCGTTGGCAACTCATGTTGATGACGAGATAATGGAGTAAGAGAGTAGAGGCTATAACAAGAAAATTTGCTTCCACATTTGCAAAGAAGACAATAAGAAAGGTGCAGATTAGGTTTGTCAAAGTAAATGACAATATATAATGGCGTCTGGAAATCCTACCATCAGATGTTGGAATAAATACACGTAACATTAATTTTACATCCTTGTCTTAATCTCCTGCCAGCATGACAATACGCCCACTCTCGTGCAAGAGCAGGCATATTTTTTCAGAATATATTTATTTTTTATTTGGTCGTTCTACGCTGCGTATAAATCGCATCCATCACAAAAATCGCCAGCGCCACCCAAATAAAGGCAAATGTCACCATTTTATCGGCACCCGGTTTTTCACCATAAAACGTTACTGCCAGCAGGAACATTAGCGTCGGGCCAATATACTGGAAAAAGCCCAGAGTGGAGAGACGCAGGCGCGTGGCGGCGGCGGTAAAGCACAACAGCGGAACGGTGGTGACAACTCCAGCAGCGATCAGCAGTAAATTCAGCGACATTGGGTTTTGCCCCATATGGCTGGTAGAACTGTCAGCAATAGCAAACAGATAAATCGCCGCCACGGGCAGCAGCCACATGGTTTCGATTAACATGCCAGTTTGTGCTTCTACCGCTATCTTCTTACGCACCAGACCATAGAAGGCAAAGCTAAATGCCAGACCCAGCGCGATGATTGGCAGCGAACCAAAAGTCCAGAGCTGGACCAGCACACCACACACCGCCAGAATTACCGCCAGCCACTGCATCCGGCGGAACCGCTCACCGAGGAAAATCATTCCCAGCACAATGTTCACCAACGGGTTAATAAAGTAACCGAGACTCGCCTCCAGCATATGGTGATTGTTCACTGCCCAGATAAACAGTAGCCAGTTGCCACCAATCAGCACAGCAGAGACTGCCAGCATAAAGATTTTCTGTGGCGTCTGAATCAGGGTTTTTAAATAGGACCACTGGCGGCTGATGCTCATCAGCACCACCATAAAGAAAAACGACCAGATTACACGATGCGTCAGGATCTCATCAGCAGGTACGTAATAAATCAGCTTGAAGTACGCAGGAGCAATACCCCAAATAAAATAAGCGGCAAGAGCGAGTAATACGCCCTGCCGCGTTTGTTTGGTATCCATTGGAAAAACTCATTTTTAATTGTTAACGGCAGCTTACCTGCTCAGATTGCTGACAAAGTGCGCTTTGCCCATGCTGGATGCGGTGTTAACGCCTTATCTGGCCTACAAAATCATGCAAACTCAATATATTGCATTTCTCTGGTAGGCCTGATAAGCGTAGCGCATCAGGCAATTTGCGTTTGTTATCAGTCTCAGCAGTTTACCTGCTTTTAGATTTTCAACCCACCATATAGGTGGCGGTAGCACTGGCAATATAAAGTTGTTCTTCATTGTGCAGTTCAACGCGGGCGACGGCGACTTTATTACCCGCACGTAACAGGCTGCTGGTGGCTGTAAAACGCTCGCCTCTGCCTGGGCGCAGATAATCGACGCGAAGATCAATGGTTCCCATCCGCGATAACCGCTGGCGCAGTTCATCTTCACTGATGGTTTCGTGGCGGGTTAAGGTACTACCTACACATACCAGGCCAGCGGCGACATCCAGCGCCGACGCAATCACCCCGCCGTGCAAAATGCTTTGTGCCCAGTTACCAACCATCATTGGCTGATTGTTAAAGGCCAGTTGCGCAAATTCTTTCTCGTAACGCTCCAGTTCCATCCCCAATGCCCGATTAAACGGCATGTGATAAACAAACATCTCACCCACTAATTTCAGGGCTTTTTCGGCAGTCAGTACGGCAGACATATCATCCTTACACTTCAGTGGTTAATGAAATGTTGATTTTATGCTTCTTTGTTGTTGGTTTCTACTTTAGGAAGGGATAACTAACGGCAATTGAGTTAAGTATGTAAAATAGCCCGCAGAAAAAATATTCATCTAATCAATAATTCGTTACGGAGAACACGATCGATGCGGACTCTACTGGGCTGCTTGTTGCCGGTGTGTATGCTGCCGATAGTGGCAAATGCGCAAGAGGCAACGGTGAAAGATGTGCATGATGCGCCTGCAGTACGTGGCAGCATTATCGCCAATATGTTGCAGGAGCATGATAATCCTTTCACCCTTTATCCTTATGACACCAACTACATCATCTATACCCAGACCAGCGATCTGAATAAAGAAGCGATTGCCAGCTACGACTGGGCAGAAAACGCGCGTAAGGATGAAGTGAAATTCCAGTTGAGTCTGGCGTTTCCGCTGTGGCGGGGGATTTTGGGGCCAAACTCTGTACTGGGCGCTTCCTACACCCAGAAATCCTGGTGGCAGCTTTCTAATAGCGAAGAGTCATCGCCGTTTCGTGAAACCAACTATGAACCGCAATTGTTCCTCGGTTTTGCTACCGATTACCGTTTTGCAGGCTGGACACTGCGCGATGTGGAGATGGGCTACAACCATGACTCGAACGGGCGTTCTGACCCGACGTCCCGTAGCTGGAACCGCCTTTATACCCGCCTGATGGCAGAACACGGTAACTGGCTGGTAGAAGTGAAGCCGTGGTATGTGGTGGGTAATACGGACGATAACCCGGATATCACCAAATATATGGGTTACTACCAGCTTAAAATCGGCTATCACCTCGGTGATGCGGTATTGAGCGCGAAAGGGCAGTATAACTGGAACACCGGTTACGGCGGCGCAGAGTTAGGCTTAAGTTACCCAATCACCAAACATGTGCGTCTTTATACTCAGGTCTACAGCGGTTACGGCGAATCACTTATCGACTATAACTTTAACCAGACCCGCGTCGGTGTGGGGGTTATGCTAAACGACCTGTTCTAATGCGAGTTGAGCGGCAGGCAAAACTGGAATCTTACTTCCAACGTTATCCATCCTGGCGCTAAAAGCATTGCAGTTTCTCGCTCAGGCGCTGAAAATAGCGCCTGTTTTTATTTCAGGCAATCGGGGTGAATGTGGCGCAGGCGGAAGTGTTGAATCTGGAGTCCGGAGCTAAACAGGTTTTACAAGAAACCTTTGGCTACCAACAGTTTCGCCCAGGCCAGGAAGAAATTATCGACACCGTACTTTCCGGTCGCGATTGCCTCGTCGTTATGCCAACCGGCGGCGGCAAATCTCTGTGTTATCAAATTCCTGCGTTGTTATTGAACGGCCTGACCGTTGTTGTTTCACCACTGATTTCGTTGATGAAAGACCAGGTGGATCAACTGCAAGCCAACGGTGTGGCGGCGGCGTGCCTTAACTCAACGCAAACCCGCGAGCAGCAGCTTGAAGTGATGACTGGCTGCCGTACCGGGCAAATTCGCCTGCTGTATATCGCACCAGAACGCCTGATGCTGGATAACTTCCTTGAGCATCTGGCGCACTGGAATCCTGTCTTATTAGCCGTTGATGAAGCGCACTGTATTTCCCAATGGGGACACGATTTCCGCCCGGAATATGCCGCGCTTGGTCAACTGCGCCAGCGTTTCCCGATGCTGCCATTTATGGCGCTGACAGCCACCGCCGACGACACCACGCGACAAGATATTGTGCGCCTGCTCGGGTTGAACGATCCGCTGATTCAAATCAGCAGTTTTGACCGCCCGAATATTCGCTACATGTTGATGGAGAAGTTCAAACCACTCGATCAACTGATGCGTTACGTGCAGGAACAGCGGGGTAAGTCCGGCATTATTTACTGTAACAGTCGGGCGAAAGTGGAAGACACCGCCGCGCGTCTGCAAAGCAAGGGGATTAGCGCAGCAGCGTATCACGCCGGACTGGAAAACGATGTCCGCGCCGATGTGCAGGAGAAATTCCAGCGCGATGATCTGCAAATTGTCGTGGCGACCGTGGCGTTTGGCATGGGCATCAACAAGCCTAACGTTCGCTTCGTGGTGCATTTTGATATTCCGCGCAACATTGAATCCTATTATCAGGAAACCGGTCGCGCCGGGCGTGATGGCCTGCCAGCGGAAGCGATGCTGTTTTACGATCCGGCCGATATGGCGTGGCTGCGTCGTTGTCTGGAAGAAAAGCCACAAGGGCAGTTGCAGGATATCGAGCGCCATAAACTCAATGCGATGGGCGCATTTGCCGAAGCGCAAACCTGTCGCCGTCTGGTGTTGCTGAACTATTTTGGCGAAGGTCGTCAGGAGCCGTGCGGTAACTGCGATATCTGCCTCGATCCGCCGAAACAATACGACGGTTCAACCGATGCGCAGATTGCGCTTTCCACCATTGGCCGGCTGAATCAGCGTTTTGGTATGGGCTATGTGGTGGAAGTGATTCGCGGTGCCAATAACCAGCGTATCCGCGACTACGGTCACGACAAACTGAAAGTCTATGGCATGGGGCGTGAGAAAAGCCATGAGCACTGGGTGAGCGTAATTCGCCAACTGATTCACCTCGGTCTGGTGACACAAAACATCGCCCAGCATTCTGCCCTACAACTGACAGAAGCCGCGCGCCCGGTGCTGCGTGGCGAATCCCCTCTGCAACTCGCCGTGCCGCGTATTGTGGCGCTTAAACCGAAGGTGATGCAGAAATCATTCGGCGGCAATTATGACCGCAAGCTGTTCGCTAAATTACGCAAACTGCGGAAGTCTATTGCTGATGAAAGCAATGTTCCGCCATATGTCGTGTTTAACGATGCAACGCTGATTGAGATGGCAGAGCAGATGCCGATCACCGCCAGCGAAATGTTGAGCGTTAACGGTGTCGGGATGCGTAAGCTGGAACGCTTTGGCAAACCGTTTATGACGCTGATCCGCGCGCATGTCGACGGCGACGACGAAGAGTAGTCATCGGCATAAAAAAGTGCCAGGATGAATATTCCGTAAACGTTTTCCCCACGAGTCAAATGTATGTTGATGTTATTCCTCACCGTTGCCATGGTGCATATTGTGGCGCTTATGAGTCCCGGTCCCGATTTCTTTTTTGTCTCTCAGACTGCCGTTAGTCGTTCCCGTAAAGAAGCGATGATGGGCGTGTTGGGTATTACCTGTGGTGTAATGGTTTGGGCAGGGATCGCGCTGCTTGGCTTGCATCTGATTATCGAAAAAATGGCCTGGCTGCATACGCTGATTATGGTTGGCGGTGGGCTGTATCTCTGCTGGATGGGTTACCAGATGCTGCGCGGCGCACTGAAAAAAGAGACGGTTTCCGCGCCTGCACCACAGGTGGAACTGGCGAAAAGTGGACGCAGTTTCCTGAAAGGTTTGCTGACGAATCTCGCCAATCCTAAAGCGATTATCTACTTTGGTTCGGTGTTCTCGCTGTTTGTCGGTGATAACGTCGGCACCACCGCTCGTTGGGGCATTTTCGCGCTGATCATTATCGAAACGCTGGCGTGGTTTACCGTCGTTGCCAGCCTGTTTGCTTTGCCGAAGATGCGCCGTGGTTATCAGCGCCTGTCGAAGTGGATCGATGGTTTTGCCGGAGCGTTATTTGCCGGATTTGGCATACATTTGATTATTTCGCGTTGATACCTGACGCGTCATCAGAGTAAGTCGGATAAGGCGTTTCGCCGTATCCGACATGATTTTCAGGCATGTCTGGCCGATGCCAACAGTGCTCCCACCAGCATAAACAACGAGCCGAAAATCTTATTCAACGCCTTCATTTGTTTTGGCCCTTTAATCCAGAGTGCAATCCGTTGGGCGAGGGTGGCGTAACCGATCATCACAATAATATCGACCACAATGGTGGTGACGCCGAGCACGATATACTGCATCAGTTGTGGCTGCTGGGGCATGATGAATTGTGGAAATAGCGCCGCCAGAAACACAATACTTTTGGGATTAGTAAGATTCACAAACACGGCTCGCTGAAACAGATGACGGCGAGATTGGGTTGGGGACAGCGACTTGAGGTCGATAGCTCCGGCGGCGCGCCATTGCTGAATTCCCAGCCAAATCAGGTAGGCGGCACCTGCCCATTTTAATATTTCAAAAGCAATAACCGAGCGTGAAAATAGCGTACCCAAACCCACACCAACCAATACAATATGAATCGCCAGTCCGGTTTGCAGTCCAGCGATAGACGCTAACGCACCGCGATAACCGTGGTTAAGTGAGGTCGTCATGGTGTTGATTGCGCCAGAGCCTGGCGAGAGGCTTAAAATGATCGATGTCAGCAAGTAGGCGAACCACCATTCAAAGGTCATGGGAATCTCCCGGATAGTCTATTTTTGTGCCACAATACGCTACTGTCGCGGCGTTGTGTCAGACACGCTTAAAAAAACGATTTTACGTGGTTTAAGAGGCAGATTACCCGATGTTTCAGCAGCAAAAAGACTGGGAAACAAGAGAAAAAGCGTTTGCTGCTTTTACGATGGGGCCACTGACTGACTTCTGGCGTCAGCGGGACGAGGCAGAGTTTATTGGCGTGGATGATATTCCGGTGCGCTTTGTCCGTTTTTGCGCTCCGCAACATGACCGGGTAGTCGTCGTTTGTCCGGGGCGCATTGAGAGCTATGTAAAGTATGCCGAACTAGCCTATGACCTGTTCCATCTGGGGTTTGATGTGTTAATCATCGACCATCGAGGGCAGGGACGCTCCGGTCGTCTGTTAGCCGATCCGCATCTCGGACACGTGAACCAGTTTAATGATTATGTCGATGACCTGGCGGCATTCTGGCAACAAGAGATCCAGCCAGGCCCGTGGCGTAAACGCTATATACTGGCGCATTCGATGGGCGGCGCGATCTCCACATTATTTCTGCAACGCCATCCAGGTGTATGTGACGCCATTGCGCTAACTGCGCCAATGTTCGGTATTGTGATTCGTATGCCGTCATTTATGGCGCGGAAAATCCTTAACTGGGCTGAAGCGCACCCACGTTTTCGTGATGGCTATGCAATAGGCACCGGTCGCTGGCGCGCGCTGCCGTTTGCCATCAATGTACTGACCCACAGCAGACAGCGATATCGACGTAATTTACGCTTCTATGCTGATGATCCAACGATTCGCGTCGGTGGGCCGACCTACCATTGGGTACGCGAAAGTATTCTGGCTGGCGAACAGGTGTTAGCCGGTGCGGGTGATGACGCCACACCAACGCTTCTCTTGCAGGCCGAAGAAGAACGTGTGGTAGATAACCGTATGCACGACCGTTTTTGTGAACTCCGCGCCGCAGCGGGTCATCCTGTAGAAGGAGGGCGACCGCTGGTAATTAAAGGTGCGTACCACGAGATCCTTTTTGAAAAGGACGCAATGCGCTCAGTCGCGCTCCACGCCATCGTCGAATTTTTCGACCGGCATAACACATCCAGCGGAAGTCGCTCGTTATAGAGGTTTAAATTTCTTATGTATCAGGTTGTTGCGTCTGATTTAGATGGTACGTTACTTTCCCCCGACCATACGTTGTCCCTTTACGCCAAAGAAACGCTGAAATTGCTCACTGCGCGCGGTATCAACTTTGTGTTTGCGACCGGTCGCCACCACGTCGATGTGGGGCAAATTCGCGATAATCTGGAGATTAAGTCGTACATGATCACCTCCAATGGCGCGCGCGTTCACGACCTCGATGGCAATCTGATTTTTGCTCATAACCTGGATCATGACATTGCCAGCGATCTGTTTGGCGTGGTCAACGACAACCCGGACATCATTACTAACGTTTATCGTGATGATGAATGGTTTATGAACCGCCACCGCCCGGAAGAGATGCGCTTTTTTAAAGAAGCGGTATTCAAATATGCGCTGTATGAGCCGGGATTGCTGGAGCCGGAAGGCGTCAGCAAAGTATTCTTCACCTGCGATTCTCATGAAAAATTGTTACCACTTGAGCAAGCAATCAATGCTCGCTGGGGCGATCGCGTCAACGTCAGCTTCTCTACCTTAACCTGTCTGGAAGTGATGGCTGGCGGTGTTTCTAAAGGCCATGCGCTGGAAGCGGTGGCGAAGAAACTGGGTTACAGTCTGAAGGATTGCATTGCCTTTGGCGACGGGATGAACGACGCCGAAATGCTGTCGATGGCGGGGAAAGGTTGCATTATGGGCAGCGCGCACCAGCGTCTGAAAGATCTGCATCCGGAACTGGAAGTCATTGGGACTAATGCCGAAGACGCGGTGCCGCATTATCTGCGTAAGCTCTATTTATCGTAATCGTTCTTTATTTGTTCAGTTGTCAACCTGATACTTCGCTACAATGGATACTCGTTAATCAAAGAGTTTTCCATTGTGGCGCTACTAATCATCACCACTATTCTGTGGGCCTTCTCCTTTAGCTTTTACGGCGAGTACCTTGCGGGGCACGTCGACAGCTATTTTTCGGTGCTGGTACGCGTTGGCCTGGCGGCGCTCGTTTTCCTGCCGTTCCTGCGTACCCGAGGCAATAGCCTGAAAACCATTGGCCTGTATATGCTGGTGGGCGCGATGCAGCTTGGCATTATGTATATGCTTAGTTTCCGTGCCTATCTTTACCTGACTGTCTCTGAACTGCTGTTATTTACCGTCCTGACGCCGCTCTACATCACGCTGATTTATGACATCATGAGTAAGCGCCGTCTGCGCTGGGGCTACGCTTTTAGCGCCTTGCTGGCAGTTATTGGTGCCGGGATTATTCGTTACGATCAGGTCACTGACCATTTCTGGACTGGCCTGCTGCTGGTGCAACTCTCCAATATCACTTTCGCGATTGGTATGGTGGGCTATAAACGCCTGATGGAAACCCGCCCGATGCCGCAGCATAACGCCTTTGCGTGGTTCTATCTCGGCGCGTTCCTGGTGGCGGTGATTGCATGGTTCTTGCTGGGCAATACGCAGAAAATGCCGGAAACTACGCTGCAATGGAGCATTCTGGTGTTTCTTGGCGTGGTGGCCTCCGGGATTGGTTACTTTATGTGGAACTACGGCGCGACTCAGGTGGACGCCGGAACGCTGGGTATTATGAATAATATGCATGTTCCGGCAGGGCTGCTGGTTAACCTGGCAATCTGGCACCAACAGCCGCACTGGCCAACGTTTATTACAGGCGCGCTGGTGATCCTGGCCTCACTGTGGGTGCATCGTAAGTGGGTCGCTCCGCGCTCTTCACAAACGGCAGATGATCGCAGGCGTGATTGCGCGTTGAGCGAATAAACGCTTCCGTAACCGGCTGACGCTGCTCGCCATCGCGAACGGCGGCGTACAGTCGGCTCCACAATCCTTCGCCAAGGGTTTTAGTCACTACCAAACCCTGGCGTTCAAAGCTCTCCACCACCCAATGCGGCAGGGCGGCAATACCCATCCGCGCGGCAACCATCTGAATCAACAATAAGGTGTTATCGACGCTTTTCAGTGACGGACTGACGCCTGCGGGCTGAAGAAAATGCCGCCAGACATCCAGTCGGCTACGCTGCACCGGATAAATTAACAGCGTCTCGCTGGCGAGATCTTCCGGCGTGATCCGCGTTTTCGCAGCCAGTGGATGGTCAGGTGCTAACACCAGACGCACTTCATAATCGAACATTGGCGAGTAATGCAGGCCACTGCGCGGCAGAATATCGGATGTCATCACCAGATCCAGCTCGCCCTGTTGCAACGCGGGCTGCGGGTCAAAGGTTACGCCCGATTTAAAATCCGTCTCGACCTGCGGCCAGTTCTTATGAAAGTTTTCTAACGCGGGCGTCAGCCACTGAATACAGCTATGACATTCGATGGCGATACGCAGGCGAGTCTGCTGCGGTTCATTGCAGGCTTGCAGTGCCTGACTGATTTGCGGCAGTACCTGGTTTGCCAGTTGTAACAGAATTTCTCCCTGCGGCGTAAAGCGTAGCGGCTGGCTTTTACGCACAAATAGCCGGAAGCCAAGACGTTGTTCCAGATCGCTAAACTGGTGAGACAGGGCGGATTGCGTCTGATGCAACGTCGCCGCAGCGGCTGCGAGCGAGCCGCAGTTCCGCAACGCTTGTAGCGTTTTCAGGTGTTTTACTTCGATCATGAAAGTCCTTCACTTCGGCATGAATAATTTGCGCTTGAGGAATATACAGTAACCGCCAATTATGGATGTGTAAACATCTGGACGTCTAAATACTAAAAATTCCATAAGGGGCATATAATGACAATTCTTAATCACACCCTCGGTTTTCCTCGCGTTGGCCTGCGTCGCGAGCTGAAAAAAGCACAAGAAAGTTATTGGGCGGGGAACTCCACGCGTGAAGAATTACTGACGGTGGGGCGTGAATTGCGTGCCCGTCACTGGGATCAACAAAAGCAGGCCGGTATCGACTTGCTGCCGGTGGGCGACTTTGCCTGGTACGATCATGTTCTGACCACCAGCCTGTTGCTGGGTAACGTTCCGGCGCGTCATCAGAACAAAGATGGTTCTGTAGATATCGACACCCTTTTCCGTATTGGTCGTGGGCGTGCGCCAACTGGCGAACCTGCGGCGGCGGCGGAAATGACCAAATGGTTTAACACCAACTATCACTACATGGTGCCGGAGTTCGTTAAAGGGCAGCAATTCAAACTGACCTGGACGCAGTTGCTGGATGAAGTGGATGAGGCGCAGGCGCGGGGCCACAAGGTGAAGCCTGTGCTACTGGGGCCGGTCACCTACCTGTGGCTGGGCAAAGTGAAAGGTGAACAGTTTGATCGCCTGAGTCTGCTGAATGACATTCTGCCGGTTTATCAGCAAGTTCTGGCGGAACTGGCAAAACGTGGCATTGAGTGGGTACAGATCGACGAACCGGCGCTGGTACTGGAACTGCCGCAGGCGTGGCTGGACGCGTATAAACCTGCTTACGATGCACTGCAGGGGCAGGTGAAACTGCTGTTGACCACCTATTTTGAAGGCGTAACACCGAACCTCGACACGATTACTGCGCTGCCTGTTCAGGGTCTGCATGTCGACCTCGTACATGGCAAAGATGATGTAGCAGAACTACACAAGCGCCTGCCTTCTGACTGGCTGCTGTCTGCCGGACTGGTCAATGGTCGTAACGTCTGGCGCGCCGATCTCACCGAGAAATATGCGCAAATTAAGGACATTGTCGGTAAACGTGATTTATGGGTGGCATCTTCCTGCTCACTGCTTCATAGCCCTATCGACCTGAGCGTGGAAACGCGCCTTGATGCAGAAGTGAAAAGCTGGTTTGCCTTCGCCCTGCAAAAATGTCATGAACTGGCACTGCTACGCGATGCGTTGAACAGTGGTGACACGGCAGCTCTGGCAGAGTGGAGCGCACCGATTCAGGCGCGCCGTCACTCAACCCGCGTACATAATCCGGCTGTAGAAAAACGTTTGGCAGCCATTACCGCCCAGGACAGTCAGCGTGCGAATGTCTATGAAGTGCGTGCTGAAGCCCAGCGTGCGCGTTTTAAACTGCCCGCATGGCCGACCACCACGATTGGGTCCTTCCCGCAAACCACGGAAATTCGTACCCTGCGTCTGGATTTCAAAAAGGGCAATCTTGACGCCAACAACTACCGCACGGGTATTGCGGAACATATCAAGCAGGCCATTGTTGAGCAGGAACGTTTGGGATTGGATGTGCTGGTGCACGGCGAAGCTGAACGTAACGACATGGTGGAATACTTTGGCGAGCATCTCGACGGTTTTGTCTTCACACAAAACGGTTGGGTACAGAGCTACGGTTCCCGCTGCGTTAAGCCGCCGATTGTCATTGGTGACGTTAGCCGTCCGGCGCCGATTACCGTTGAGTGGGCAAAGTATGCGCAATCGCTGACTGACAAACCGGTGAAAGGGATGCTGACGGGGCCGGTGACGATTCTCTGCTGGTCGTTCCCGCGTGAAGATGTCAGCCGTGAAACCATCGCTAAACAGATCGCTTTGGCGCTGCGTGATGAAGTGGCGGATCTGGAAGCCGCTGGAATTGGCATCATCCAGATTGACGAACCGGCACTGCGCGAAGGTTTACCGCTACGTCGCAGCGACTGGGATGCCTATCTCCAGTGGGGCGTAGAGGCCTTCCGTATCAACGCCGCCGTGGCGAAGGATGAAACGCAAATTCACACCCACATGTGTTATTGCGAGTTCAACGACATCATGGATTCGATTGCGGCGCTGGACGCAGACGTCATTACCATTGAAACTTCGCGTTCCGACATGGAGTTGCTGGAGTCGTTTGAAGAGTTTGATTATCCGAATGAAATCGGTCCTGGCGTCTATGACATTCACTCGCCAAACGTACCGAGCGTGGAATGGATTGAATCCCTGCTGAAGAAAGCGGCACAACGTATTCCGGCAGAGCGCCTGTGGGTCAACCCGGACTGCGGCCTGAAAACGCGTGGTTGGCCAGAAACCCGCGCGGCACTGGCGAACATGGTGCAGGCGGCGCAGAACTTGCGTCGGGGGTGATGAGTATTAACGAGTCACTGTAAATTGCAGTACGATGATGGCTTCCAGCACTGGAAGCCATTTTGCTATGTGTGCCTGGTATTAAGTGGATCTTCAGGAGCAGAAAATTAATTGCGGATTTCTTAAATACTCAATGCACCACTGACAGGCTTTGCCCATACCATCGGAACGAGCGGCAAGAAATAACTTGGTGGCGTGTTTATGTTCGCGCATCGGCTTTTTCAGTAATTTACCGCTATTTAATAACGGCAATGCCAGATGATGTGGAATATAACCAATACCGACGTTTTGTTCTATTAAGGCGATTGCCGTAGTGAAGTCAGGAACAAAAATGGGTTTTTGTCCTTCCAGTAGCCAGGCTTGCATCGGGGGGAAATTAACGGAGGTATCGCGGATACAAACCGCCGGATAATGACGCAATTCACTGTTTTCTAATGGATGCCGCTTCGCTGCCAGTGGGTGGAGTGGGCTGACGACAAAATCCCATTCCATTTGTCCGACCGGTTCGCTAATGATGCCTTCACTGCTTGGCACTGCATGAGGAGCACCGTAGACCAGATCGGCACGCTTACTGTACAGCGCATCCCAGCAGCCGTTGTATACCTCAAGATCTACTGTCAGTGTTGTTGATGTGAATTGCCGTTCAAAATCTCGAATGAATGCCACCAGCAAATCACCAGGAATAATATTGTTCACCGCAATTGTCAGTTCACGTTCAATACCATCGTGAATCAGCACTGTGTTGCGCTTTAATGCTTCCAGGTCGCCCAGAATAGTTTTGCTATGTTCGATGAAGTAACTCCCGGCCGGAGATAATTCAATATAGCGTCCCTTACGAATGAACAGTTCAACGCTCAGACTCTCTTCTGCTTTCTTAATGGTGTAGCTGATGGCGGAAGGAACTTTATTTAACTGCTCGGCTGCGGTGGTAATGCTCTGGTGTCTGGCGACCAGATGAATAACACGAAGCGTTTCGTCTGAGATGAACATAAGGCTCCCTGGTCAGTGGTAAAGTGGCTGAATCACTCCAGATTCAGCCGTAATCATTGCTTGAGTATACCCAGGAATTAGCGGTGTTGACTTACCCGACTGAGAATCGCATACGCGATGCATGCCACCAGAATAGAGTCCACCGAAGGGATCGTCGTCAGGGTGAATAAGCCTTTTACCGTCATAAAGCCAACCGCAGCGCCTATGATCCAGGCTGCGAATGTCAGCACTTTAATCTGTGACTCCTGGGCTAATACTGACTCTTGATAGCCATTACGGCGATAAAGGAAAAAGTCAGCGATATAAATTCCGGCAACGGGTGGCGTGGCGATACCGAGGAACAGTAGAAACGGAATAAACCACGCCATAATATCCAGACTGCCTACGATGGCGGAAAGGATACCCAGCGCCACGGTAATCTGCCATTTTGGAAAGCGGGTAAGCAGCGTGGAAACCACCAGCGTGCCCTGGAACATATTGCCCGCGTTACCGGTGACGCAGGCGAAAATCAATAACAGCGCCGCGGGCAGAACCGCACCGAATACCGCCATTGCACCCAGTAAAGATCCCTGACCGCTAATGGCGCTCGGCGTTGCACCCGCCCAGTAGAGCAGAGGGTAGGCAACCAGAAACGTCACGCCTGCGGCAATCAGCGCATGTTTGCGGTTATGCACAAAGCTACCGAAATCAGGCAGTGTGGCAACCAGTACAATAATCGTACCAACAACGGTGGAAACGGCGACACCCGTATTCATCTCCACTATCGCTGCTGGTGCTTCTACTTCGGTATGGGTTGCCACATAGAGGATGTAACACAGCACCAGCGCGATAACCGGCACGGCAATCTGGGCAATTTTTCCCAGAACGGCAAAACCAAATGCCGTAGAGGCGACAAAAATGACACAACCAAGCGCCACTAACAGTGCCAGTGGAACTTCCAGCCCATGCTGGGCCAGTAAGTCATGTACCGAATGACCAAACATATTGGCGGTAACGGCAATCCAGCCGAACAGACTTATCGCCATCAAAATGTTAATGGCAATGGCCCCTTTTTCGCCAAACGAATATTTCACAATGCCATACGTTGGCAGGCGGGCTTTTTCTCCAACGCTAATGGTGATGGTAGAAAGTAAGGTCAGAATGACGCCGCCTAACAATACGACGCTAATTAAACTGCCGCTGGAAAGTTGATTGCCGAGGCTTGAGGATGACAACAGCACAGGTGTGACGGCAATACCCAGCAAAATCATGGCAATACGCAATCCTGATGCCGTATTCAGATTCTCTTCTTTTTTACGCATAGTATGTTCCCTTTATAAATGCGCGTTACACAGTATGAAAATGCCCGGTGTATTTGCGCCAGCTACCCAGTTCTGTAATTTCCCGTTGGCCTTCCGTCAGCCAGTTTTCTGCCAGTACGCCCAGCACTTCGCTACCATCGGCAAGTTTGATTTTGCCAATTGCCAGTCCGGCAGGTTCGCTCATTAATAGAGCGGCAAAACTGGCCAGTGGCAGTTGCCAAATTTCTACGTCGACGTGTGTTCCCCCTTCATTCACGCGAATCATTCCCGGATGGCGATCGTTAATACTCCACAACCGGTAATGGGCGTCAGTTCGGTCTTCACGGACAAAAATGCCGCCCGCTTTTTGCATATTTGGGTTGAGTTCCAGGCCGCGCATCAGCGTTCCGTTAACGGCTAAAAGTGTTGTAGTCATTGAGTTCTCCAGAGAATTAAAGGGTTATCCATGTGCCGCTCTGATGCGAAAGGGCTGCTTTTATGGTTTGCGGTGAAGTAATCAGGCCGCTGGCCTGTTTGCCTTGTTGCAGGCTGGTATTGATGAAATCAACAATGGCTTCCACTTTTGGTTGCATACTGCCGATACCAAATTGACCTTCCCGCAACAGCGTTTGTGCTTCGGCAACGCTGATAGCATCGAGCCACTGTTGTTGTGGTGTACCAAAGTTAATCGCCACTTTTTCTACACCGGTGGGGATCACCAGTAGATCCGCGGCCAACTGACTGGCGAGCAGCGCGGAGGCCAGATCTTTATCGATCACAGCTTCCACACCTTTCAGTTGTTGCCCGTCTCGCACCACCGGAATACCACCACCGCCGCAGGCAATGACCAGATATCCCTGGCGCACCAGATGAGCGATGGTGCCATGTTCAATAATTTCCAGTGGCGCAGGAGAGGGAACCGTACGCCGCCATCCGCGCCCGGCATCCTCCATCAGAGTCCAGCCGAGTTGTTGTTGGCGTTGTTGAGCCGTTACTTCATCGAGAAATGCGCCAATCGGTTTACTGGGGCTGGTGAAAGCATCGTCATGTGGGTTGACTCGCGTTTGTGTCACCAGCGCAATTACCGGTTTGTTTATGCCACGGCGAGCCAGTTCGTTATGCAGTGCCTTCTGGAACATGTAGCCAATAGCACCTTGTGTATCACCCACGGCGTAATCAAGCGGAACCGGAGAAACTTCGTTACTGGCAAGTTCTGAGCGGCGCAGAATAAAGCCCACCTGCGGCCCATTACCGTGGGTTAGCACCAGATCCCATCCGGCTTCAACCATATCAACGATATGCTGCACGCTTTCCATCACTGCAACATATTGATCGGGGATACTATTGTGCTGATCGTCTTGGATGAGCGCATTGCCGCCAACCGCGACAACAGCCAGAGGCTTAACCATGATGATTCTCCTTTGCGACGATCTCAGCCAGTGCACGTACAGCGGCGACAAAACAGGCCATTGGCGCAGTGGTGATTCCGGCACCAATTTGCCCGATCCCCGCTTGTTTGTGGGCGATACCCGTATTGATGACCGGTAAAATGCCGCGGTCGGTCACTTTACGCGCATCAATCCCTGCTGCGGTGGGGGCAAAATTGAGAGCCGGAAGTGTAAATGCGGGATTGCCGCCGAGGGTGATTGCCTGCATCCGGCGGCTGTTATTGGTGGCATCGGCAGGGGTGCCTCCCACAAATTTGACGATCGCCGGAGATGACGCCATCGCGAAGCCACCCACACCTGCGGTTTCGGTAATTGCGCTATCGCCCAGGTCAGCAGCGGCGTCGTCAACGCCAAATCCGGGGAAGAACAGACCTTCAACTGCATTGGCGGGAGCCTGGAACCAGCGATCGCCAGTACCGGAAAGCCGAATACCAAAATTCACCCCGTTACGCGCCATTACCGTAACCATTGAACTGAACGGTACATTGGCGGCGGCATCCATCATCGCTTTGCAGGCAGCCATCGACAGATTAAGGAAGAAGTGATCGTTACTGGTGATAAATGCCACGGCGCGCTGGATATGTTCTTGTGGAAGAGAGCTGGCCAGCAATGCCGGAAGAAGACGCTTAATCAGCAAACCGGTAGCAGCGGCATTGCGATTATGAACTTCATCCCCCATATGCAGCGCCTGCGCCATTAATGGCTTGAGTTCCAGCTCGCCGTGTTGTGCGATTGCTGCTTTCATTGCCGGAGCCAGCTCATCGCGCATCCAGGCCAGACGATTGAGAACTTCGTCGTTATTGGCACCAAAACGGAGAACCTTACCCAGACCTTCATTGAAATTGCTAAAAGTACGGTGGCCGTTGGTTTTGTTTTCTACCACCCATAACGGCATTGACGGGCTGATGATGCCTGCCATTGGGCCAACCGCGTGATAATGATGACAAGGGGCAAGGTCGATATCGCCTGCGGTTATCTGGTTTTCTGCATCTTGCTGGTTGGTGGCCCAACCTTCGTACAGCATGGCACCAATAATCGCTCCTTTTACCGGACCACACATCTCTTCCCAGGCAATCGGCGGACCAGAGTGCAAAATACGTTTTTGTTCAGCCATTGCTGGAATGGCCTCTTTAGCGAGCATGACATCCACCAGCACGGGTTGTGCTTCGAGATAACGTGTCATGGCGATTTGGTTGGCATTTTCTACCAGTGGATGACGTAGCAACGATGCCAGATCCAATCCAGCGTCAATATCGCCTTGTGCTGGTGGTTGCCAGTTGAGGGCAATTGCGCTTCCCCCGGCGTGTTGAATATTGTCAGCAAAACTGTGTAGTCCCGCGTTCACGACCTTCAAAGGCTGATTAAATAAGGTGTTCATGCGTTTAGCCCCTTTTTCTGCAACTGAGTCTGCGCAACGGTGCTGGCCCATAGCGCCGCCTGTGCATTACTGCCGGCGATGATGACGCCTGCGTTTTGCAGCGCACTTATCTGTTGGCTGCGTACTTGTGGATCAGCTTCTGTTCCGCAAACGTGCGCAATCAGCAACGGTGCGTTATTCATGTTGATGTGTGAAAGTTGCTCCAGTAATTCGCTGGCAGGCATAGCGGAAGCGCCATAACCAAGTACCAGGTCGAATAACACGACGGCAGTGTGTGAGTCGTTGAGTTCGTTGAGCAGACGTTGATTGCGCAGAGTCGGGTCGATCATTGGATGCGGTTTGCCACGGGTGAAATCATCGTCGCCCATATCGATCAGCGTGTGTTCTTCGCTTTGCCAGATATTTGCCAGTGTGTGATTACCCGCAACTGGCGTATTGGAGGCTGCGCTGAATCCCTTTTGTTGGCAGATAAGTTGCGCTTCGTAACAGAAGGTTCCTCCGGCGAAAACTCCGCGTATCGCCTGGCGATGGGCTGACAGATGTTGGCTGGCGTGTTCTAACATTGCGAGGTCGGCAGAGGAAACCTCTGTCTCAACAGCCGGAAGAGGCTGAGCATTTAGCAACGCCACGGCGATATCCGCAGCGCTGGCCAGCGTGGTGGCAGCGGTGATATTGGGGCGTGCCAGATCGTGCGGATTTGCACCGAGGAAATTCACTACCACGGGTTTTCCACAAGCCTCGGCACGCTCCAGAATATTTTGGGCAACGATGGGTGACGGCGGTTTTGAAATCAGCACAATCACGCGCGTTTCATCATCTTGCGCCAGTGCATCTAAAGCAAAGAGCATCGATATTCCACCAATCTCTTCACGGAGATCATGCCCACCTGTTCCCAGAGCCTGAGAAATGCCTGCTCCGAGCCGGTCGATTCGGCAAGTCACTTCCTGTAACCCGGTGCCGGATGCACCGATAACACCAATTGCTCCGCGTTTCACCACATTGGCGAAGCCTAACGGAATTCCGTTAACAATGGCGGTTCCACAGTCCGGCCCCATTACGATGCGCTGACGTTCCCGGGCTAGAGTTTTGATGGATTTTTCCTGCTCGATACTGACGTTATCGCTGAACATCATAACGTTCATTCCGAGGTTTAACGCTTTAATCGCTTCGGCGGCGGCGTAGTCTCCCGGTACAGAAATGAGTGCCAGGTTGGCTTCGGGTTCGGCTTCCAGTGCCATTTCCAGACTGACCTTTTCCGGTGTTTTAATGCCACTATCTGTTTCATCATCAGGCTTGCTGGTCAGACGTTGTTGGGCCAGCACCAGTGCTTCATTGCAAATCTCTTCTTCACCCATAACCGCGATCACTAAATCATTGGGGCTGGCGTTGATTTCGTCGCCCAGACCCGCATCGCGCAATTGTTCGAGATTATTGGGCGTTCCCATGACGACCGAGGCCTGTTGAATACCGGGCAACTTGCTGATTTGCGCGGAAATCTGCATCAGAGACACTGAGTCCTGATAAAGATTGCTGAAAACTTTATATTTAACTTTCATGCTGTTATGCCTGTTTCATTCCGCCCGATAGCAAAATTCGGGCAAAGCATCCCCGTGTAGCGCCATAAACGGGCTACGGGAGAAAAGGTTGAAATCAATTCATGGTGTTCAGGGTTCGAAAGCCATGCAGCATTCCTGCAAGGCAGTCCACTCCTGACGTTGCGCCAAATTGCATGACCCGTTCAGCACAAGATGCGATGGTCATTGCCGATGCGCCCCCAACCAGTTGTGCGAGTAACTGGCAAATCGGTTCTGAAAAATGTCCCTGAAGTGCACGCTCCAGATAATGACGACTAATATCCGTGGTGTTGTGTGCATGTTGGTTAATTGCCTGCTGCAACCGGTATTGATGATCGGCAAGTGGTGCAGGTAGTTGCCATAACCAGAGCGCCGCCAGATAGCCCAGCAAATAGTCATCACCATCGGGCGTTAAGCCTTTGCCAAAGCCGATCAGTTGTGGCACCTGGCGTTCCAGCGCATCTGGATGTTCCATAATCTCTAATCCCTCGTGCATGAGGCTATCCGGCAGGTGCAATGTGCTTTGAACGTTATGCTCCAGACAAAATAAAAGCCGTTGCGATGCCATTGTTGGGTAGTGCTGTAAAACCAAAGGGAACGCCTCAAGTGTCAACATTCCCCCCACAAATGGCGGCTGCCAGAGTGTTGTGTTATGAAGCACCACGTAAAAGCGAGGTGTTTGTAGCAAGCCAGGGGTTAACTGAACAGGATCTGAACGGGCGATCTCTCTTCGCCAGTCCCAACGCTCAGGCAGGATGACTCTGGCGGCATCAGGGAGATTCAGATACGTTTGCGCACACAGCAGGGTGATGAATGTTCCCGCTTCTGAAGACAGATTTACCGCATGCTTAAAAGCACTATGCAGACGTAAATTTTGCGTTTCATTCCGCGGAAAAAGATACCCCAACGACGATGCGCAAAGCGTAACCTGTACCATCGGTGTTAGCCTTCCAGACCTGCAATAATGGCTTTGGAATCAGTCACCCAACCGAAAATGGCACCTTGTGCTTTGATCATTTCCAGGGCGTATTTCTGGAATTCCGGGAAATAGGAGCCAACACAATCTTCCGGGATGATGCATTCATAGCCACGGTCATTTGCTTCGCGCACGGTGGTGGTTACGCAAACTTCGGTAGTCACACCACAAACAATCAGCGTCTTGATACCGTGGTTTTGCAAAATCAGATGTAAGTCGGTTTGATAAAAAGCGCCTTTGCCAGGTTTATCAATCACCGGTTCGCCTGCTACCGGGTACAGTTCAGGAATGATGTCATGACCTGCTTCACCTCTGACCAGAATGCGTCCCATCGGTCCTGGTTCACCAATAAAGGTTTTACCACCGCGTGTCAGTTTGGCTGGTGGGCAGTCGCTTAAGTCAGCGCGATGGCCTTCACGGGTATGAATAACCATAATTCCTTTTTGACGTGCGGCTGCCAGCACCTCTGTACATGGCGCGATAGCCGTGCGAACCAGCGAAACATCATTACCCAATGCCTCACCGAAGCCTCCTGCCTCGACAAAGTCACGCTGCATGTCGATCATGACCAGTGCAGTCGTACACGGATCAAAAGGTAATTCAAAGGGTTGGGCCTGAAAAATGGATTGCGTCATGGTAAATCTCCTGTCTGATGTTTAAACGATCCGGTTGTTCTGAGAGCGAGTATTCAGGAGAAAAGCGGTATAAAACAGGAAAAAAGTTTGCCGCACAGCAACGAAATTTTTGCATTCAGCAGGTGGTGTGATGACGAATGTGAAGGGGGTCAAATAGTGGCATACAGCAACAAATTTTTTGATGCTGTATGTTTTTGAGATTAAAAAAATCGTTGAAATTGTGTGAGCTTAATCATCAGATTTAGCGGCAATGGCGTTACTTTTTAACACCATACTGCGTAAACCATTCCAGCATTCGCTGCCAGCCGTCTTGCGCAGACTCGGCATGATAGCTCGGGCGATAATCGGCGTTGAATGCATGTCCGGCATCCGGGTAAACGATAATCTCCGCTTTCGCGTTCGCTGCCCGCAGCGCCTGGCGCATGGTTTCAACGCTCTCCTGCGGAATGCTGTTATCCTGACCGCCGTACAACCCGAGAACCGGGGCATTAAGGTCAGTCGCGATATCAACAGGCTGTTTCGGTGAATTTAATGTTTTGTCGCCCGTCAGTTTGCCATACCACGCTACTGCCGCTTTCAGTTGCGGGTTATGCGCGGCATACAGCCAGGCGATTCGCCCACCCCAGCAAAATCCAGTGATCATTAAGCGATGCACATCACCGCCATTGCGTGACGCCCAACTGGCGACGTGATCGAGATCGGCAAGCACCTGTGAGTCAGGTACTTTTGCTACCAGACCACTTAATAGCGTCGGGATGTCGGTGAAATCATTCGGATCGCCTTCGCGGAAGTAAAGTTCTGGTGCGATAGCCAGATACCCCTCCAGCGCCAGACGGCGACAAATGTCGCGGATATGTTCATGCACACCAAAAATTTCCTGCACTACAATGACCACAGGTAGTGGGCCATCGCTCTGCTTTGGACGAGCATGATAAGCAGGCATGTTATCCCCTTGTGAAGGGATAGAGGTGAACCCTGCCACAATCGTATCGTCCGGGGTATGAACAATTGTTGAGGCGAGGGGTGATGCAGCAGGTGCAAATCCGGATTGTTGTGTTGTTGTCATGGGATTCTCCGTACCCTTATGAAAATTTTGCGCAATGTTAACTATAGTCAGCGTGCAACAATTCACATTGCCTCAAATGGCTCATCTTTTAAGCAGCCTTACTGACTTAAGAGCAAATTATGTGATTTAAGTCACTTTTGATGAGTAAATGTATGCAACACATTTGCATCATAGTGATGATTATCACGAAAAAATGTTAATCCCTTCGGTAAAGTATCTTTTTGCTTCTTCTGACTAAACCGATTCACAGAGGAGTTGTATATGTCCAAGTCTGATGTTTTTCATCTCGGCCTCACTAAAAACGATTTACAAGGGGCTACGCTAGCCATCGTTCCTGGCGACCCGGATCGTGTGGAAAAGATCGCCGCGCTAATGGATAAGCCGGTTAAACTGGCATCTCACCGCGAATTCACCACCTGGCGTGCAGAGCTGGATGGTAAACCTGTTATCGTTTGTTCTACCGGTATCGGTGGTCCGTCGACTTCTATTGCCGTTGAAGAACTGGCACAGCTTGGCATTCGCACTTTCCTGCGTATCGGTACGACTGGCGCTATTCAGCCGCATATTAATGTTGGTGATGTACTGGTTACTACGGCGTCTGTTCGTCTGGATGGCGCGAGCCTGCATTTCGCACCGCTGGAATTCCCGGCAGTGGCTGATTTCGAATGTACTACCGCGCTGGTTGAAGCAGCGAAGTCTATTGGTGCAACCACTCACGTGGGTGTGACTGCCTCTTCTGACACTTTCTACCCGGGCCAGGAACGTTACGACACTTATTCTGGCCGTGTAGTCCGTCACTTTAAAGGCTCTATGGAAGAGTGGCAGGCGATGGGCGTAATGAATTATGAGATGGAATCTGCAACTCTGCTGACCATGTGTGCAAGCCAGGGCCTGCGTGCCGGTATGGTAGCTGGCGTTATTGTTAACCGCACCCAGCAAGAGATCCCGAATGCTGAGACGATGAAACAAACCGAAAGCCATGCGGTGAAAATCGTGGTGGAAGCGGCGCGTCGTCTGCTGTAATTCTCTTCTCCTGTCTGAAGGCCGATACGTTCGGCCTTTTGTATTTTTGCGTAGCGCCTCGCAGGAAATGCCTTTCCAACTGGACGTTTGTACAGCACAATTCTATTTTGTGCGGGTAAGTTGTTGCGTCAGGAGGCTTTGTGGATTTCTCAATCATTGTTTATGCCATTATTGCACTGGTCAGTGTGGCCATCGGCTGGCTGTTTGCCAGTTATCAACATGCACAGCAAAAAGCCGAGCAACTAGCCGAACGTGAAGAGATGGTTGCGGAGTTAAGTGCGGCAAAACAACAAATTACCCAAAGTGAGCACTGGCGTGAAGAGTGTGAACTACTCAATAACGAAGTGCGCAGCCTGCAAAGTATTAACACCTCGCTGGAGGCCGATCTGCGTGAAGTGACCACGCGGATGGAGGCCGCACAGCAACATGCTGACGATAAAATTCGCCAGATGATCAACAGCGAACAGCGTTTAAGCGAGCAGTTTGAAAACCTCGCTAACCGTATTTTTGAACACAGCAATCGCCGGGTTGATGAACAAAATCGCCAGAGTCTGAACAGCCTTTTGTCGCCGCTGCGTGAACAACTGGATGGTTTTCGCCGTCAGGTTCAGGACAGTTTTGGTAAAGAAGCACAAGAACGCCATACCCTGACCCACGAAATTCGCAATCTCCAACAACTCAACGCCCAAATGGCCCAGGAAGCAATCAACCTGACACGGGCGCTAAAAGGCGACAATAAAACCCAGGGTAACTGGGGCGAAGTGGTATTAACGCGAGTACTGGAGGCTTCCGGGTTGCGTGAGGGGTATGAATATGAAACCCAGGTCAGCATCGAAAATGACGCCCGCTCGCGGATGCAACCAGATGTCATCGTGCGCTTACCACAGGGGAAAGATGTGGTTATCGACGCCAAAATGACGCTGGTCGCGTATGAACGCTACTTCAATGCGGAAGACGACTACACCCGCGAAAGCGCATTGCAGGAACATATCGCGTCGGTGCGTAACCATATCCGCTTGTTGGGGCGTAAAGATTATCAGCAGCTTCCGGGGCTAAGAACCCTGGATTACGTGCTGATGTTTATCCCCGTCGAACCGGCATTCTTACTGGCGCTGGACAGGCAGCCGGAGCTAATCACCGAAGCGTTGAAAAACAATATTATGCTGGTTAGCCCCACCACGCTGCTGGTGGCGTTGCGTACTATCGCCAACCTGTGGCGTTATGAGCATCAAAGCCGTAACGCTCAGCAAATCGCTGATCGTGCCAGCAAGCTGTACGACAAAATGCGCCTGTTTGTTGATGATATGTCTGCGATTGGTCAAAGTCTGGATAAAGCGCAGGATAACTATCGCCAGGCGATGAAAAAACTTTCTTCAGGTCGCGGAAATGTGCTGGCGCAGGCAGAAGCGTTTCGTGGTTTAGGGGTAGAAATTAAACGCGAGATTAATCCGGATTTGGCCGATCAGGCGGTAAGCCAGGACGAAGAGTACCGATTGCGGTCGGTTCCGGAGCAGCCGAATGGTGAAGCTTATCAACGTGATGATGAATATAATCAGCAATCGCGTTAGCCCATTAGGGGTAGCTAAGCCGGGTAGAAATCTAGGGCAACGACGCCCAATCTGTTACACTTCTGGAACAATTTTTTGATGAGCAGGCATTGAGATGGTGGATAAGTCACAAGAAACGACGCACTTTGGTTTTCAGACCGTCGCGAAGGAACAAAAAGCGGACATGGTCGCCCACGTTTTCCATTCCGTGGCATCGAAATACGATGTCATGAACGATTTGATGTCCTTTGGTATTCATCGTTTGTGGAAGCGATTCACGATCGATTGTAGCGGCGTACGCCGTGGGCAGACCGTGCTGGATCTGGCTGGCGGCACTGGCGATCTGACGGCGAAATTCTCCCGCCTGGTCGGTGAGACTGGCAAAGTGGTCCTCGCTGATATCAATGAATCCATGCTCAAAATGGGGCGCGAGAAGCTGCGTAATATCGGCGTGATTGGCAACGTTGAGTATGTTCAGGCAAATGCCGAGGCTCTACCGTTCCCGGATAACACCTTTGATTGCATCACCATTTCGTTTGGTCTGCGTAACGTCACTGACAAAGATAAAGCGCTGCGTTCGATGTATCGCGTGCTGAAACCCGGCGGTCGTCTGCTGGTGCTTGAGTTCTCGAAGCCGATTATCGAGCCGCTAAGCAAAGCTTATGACGCTTACTCCTTCCATGTGTTGCCGCGTATTGGCTCGCTGGTGGCGAATGACGCCGACAGCTACCGTTATCTGGCAGAATCCATCCGTATGCATCCCGATCAGGATACCCTGAAAGCCATGATGCAAGATGCCGGATTCGAAAGTGTCGATTATTACAACCTGACGGCTGGCGTTGTGGCGCTGCACCGTGGTTATAAGTTCTGACAGGAGTACGACTATGCCTTTTAAACCTTTAGTGACGGCAGGAATAGAAAGTCTGCTCAACACCTTCCTGTATCGCTCACCCGCGCTGAAAACTGCCCGCTCGCGTCTGTTGGGCAAAGTATTGCGCATAGAGGTAAAAGGCTTTTCGACCTCGCTGATTTTGGTATTTAGCGAACGTCAGGCCGATGTTCTGGGAGAATGGGCGGGTGATGCTGATTGCACCGTCATTGCTTATGCCAGCGTGTTACCGAAACTCCGCGATCGCCAGCAGCTTGCCGCGTTAATCCGCAGCGGCGAGCTGGAAGTGCAGGGCGATATTCAGGTAGTACAGAACTTCGTTGCACTGGCAGATCTCGCGGAGTTTGACCCAGCGGAGCTGCTGGCTCCTTATACTGGTGATATCGCTGCCGAAGGCATCAGCAAAGCCCTGCGTGGTGGCGCGAAGTTCCTGCATCACGGTATTAAACGCCAGCAACGTTATGTGGCTGAAGCAATTACCGAAGAGTGGCGTATGGCGCCAGGTCCGCTTGAAGTGGCCTGGTTTGCGGAAGAGACAGCCGCCGTTGAACGTGCCGTTGATGCGCTAACCAAACGGCTGGAAAAACTGGAGGCAGTTTAATGACGCCAGGTGAAGTACGGCGCCTGTATTTCATCATTCGCACTTTTTTAAGCTACGGACTTGATGAACTGATTCCTAAAATGCGTATCACTTTGCCGCTGCGGTTATGGCGATACTCATTGTTCTGGATGCCGAATCGGCATAAAGATAAACCATTAGGCGAGCGGCTACGACTGGCGCTGCAAGAACTGGGTCCTGTATGGATCAAGTTTGGGCAGATGTTATCGACCCGCCGCGATCTTTTCCCGCCGAATATTGCCGACCAACTGGCGTTATTGCAGGACAAAGTCGCACCGTTTGATGGCAAACTGGCGAAAGCACAAATTGAAGCGGCGATGGGCGGCTTGCCGGTGGAAGCGTGGTTTGATGATTTTGACATTACGCCCCTGGCATCGGCTTCCGTTGCGCAGGTACATACTGCGCGGCTGAAATCGAATGGCAAAGAGGTGGTGATTAAAGTTATCCGCCCGGATATTTTGCCGGTTATTAAAGCGGACCTGAAACTTATTTATCGTCTCGCCCGCTGGGTGCCGCGCTTACTGCCGGATGGACGTCGTCTGCGCCCAACTGAAGTGGTTCGCGAGTACGAGAAAACGTTGATCGACGAACTGAATTTGTTGCGGGAATCCGCTAACGCAATCCAGTTGCGGCGCAATTTTGAAAACAGCCCGATGCTCTACATTCCGGAAGTTTACCCTGACTATTGCAGCGAAGGGATGATGGTGATGGAGCGCATCTACGGCATTCCGGTTTCTGATGTCGCGGCGCTGGAGAAAAACGGCACCAACATGAAATTGCTGGCGGAACGCGGTGTGCAGGTGTTTTTTACTCAGGTCTTCCGTGACAGTTTTTTCCATGCCGACATGCACCCAGGCAACATCTTCGTAAGCTTCGAACACCCGGAAAACCCGAAGTATATCGGTATTGATTGCGGGATTGTTGGCTCGCTAAACAAAGAAGATAAACGCTATCTGGCGGAAAACTTTATCGCCTTCTTTAACCGTGACTATCGCAAAGTGGCGGAGTTGCACGTTGATTCAGGCTGGGTGCCGCCAGATACCAACGTGGAAGATTTTGAATTTGCCATTCGTACCGTGTGCGAGCCTATCTTTGAAAAACCGCTGGCGGAAATTTCGTTTGGACATGTGCTGTTAAATCTGTTTAATACGGCGCGTCGATTCAACATGGAAGTGCAGCCGCAACTGGTGTTACTTCAGAAAACGTTGCTCTATATCGAAGGCGTTGGACGGCAACTTTATCCACAGCTCGATTTATGGAAAACTGCAAAACCCTTCCTTGAATCGTGGATTAAAGATCAGGTTGGTATTCCTGCGCTGGTGAGAGCCTTTAAGGAAAAAGCGCCGTTCTGGATCGAAAAAATGCCAGAACTGCCTGAATTGGTTTATGACAGTTTGCGCCAGGGCAAGTATTTACAGCACAGTGTTGATAAGATTGCGCGCGAGTTACAGTCGAATCATGTGCGTCAGGGACAATCCCGTTATTTTCTCGGAATTGGTGCGACATTAGTATTAAGTGGCACATTCTTGTTGGTCAGCCGACCTGAATTTGGGTTGATGCCCGCCTGGTTAATGGCGGGGGGGCTGAGCGCCTGGTTTGTCGGTTGGCGCAAAACACGCTGATTTTTTCATCGCTCAAGGCGGGCCGTGTAACGTATAATGCGGCCTTGTTTAATCATCATCTACCACAGAGGAACATGTATGGGTGGTATCAGTATTTGGCAGTTATTGATTATTGCCGTCATCGTTGTACTGCTTTTTGGCACCAAAAAGCTCGGCTCCATCGGTTCCGATCTTGGTGCGTCGATCAAAGGCTTTAAAAAAGCAATGAGCGATGATGAACCAAAGCAGGATAAAACCAGTCAGGATGCTGATTTTACTGCGAAAACTATCGTCGATAAGCAGGCGGATACGAACCAGGAACAGGCTAAAACAGAAGACGCGAAGCGCCACGATAAAGAGCAGGTGTAATCCGTGTTTGATATCGGTTTTAGCGAACTGCTATTGGTATTCATCATCGGCCTCGTCGTTCTGGGGCCGCAACGATTGCCTGTGGCGGTAAAAACGGTAGCGGGCTGGATTCGTGCGTTGCGTTCACTGGCGACAACGGTGCAGAACGAACTGACCCAGGAGTTAAAACTCCAGGAGTTTCAGGACAGCCTGAAAAAGGTTGAAAAGGCGAGTCTCACTAACCTGACGCCCGAACTGAAAGCGTCGATGGATGAACTGCGCCAGGCCGCGGAGTCGATGAAACGTTCCTACGTCGCAAACGATCCTGAAAAGGTGAGTGATGAAGCGCACACCATCCATAACCCGGTGGTGAAAGACAATGAGGCTGCGCATGAAGGCGTCACGCCTGCCGCTGCGGAAACTCAGGCCAGCTCGCCGGAACAGAAGCCAGAAGCCACGCCAGAGCCGGTGGTAAAACCTGCTGCGGACGCTGAACCGAAAACCGCTGCATCTTCCCCTTCATCGAGTGATAAACCGTAAACATGTCTGTAGAAGATACTCAACCGCTTATCACGCATCTGATTGAGCTGCGTAAGCGTCTGCTGAACTGCATTATCGCGGTGATCGTGATATTTCTGTGCCTGGTCTATTTCGCCAATGATATCTATCACCTGGTATCCGCGCCGTTGATCAAGCAGTTGCCGCAAGGTTCAACGATGATCGCCACCGACGTGGCCTCGCCGTTCTTTACGCCGATCAAGTTGACCTTTATGGTGTCGCTGATTCTGTCAGCGCCGGTGATTCTCTATCAGGTGTGGGCGTTTATCGCTCCCGCGCTGTATAAGCACGAACGTCGTCTGGTGGTGCCGTTGCTGGTTTCCAGCTCTCTGCTGTTTTATATCGGTATGGCGTTTGCCTATTTTGTGGTCTTCCCGCTGGCATTTGGCTTCCTTGCCAATACCGCGCCAGAAGGAGTACAGGTGTCCACCGACATCGCCAGCTACTTAAGCTTCGTTATGGCGTTGTTTATGGCGTTTGGCGTCTCCTTCGAAGTACCGGTGGCAATTGTGCTGCTGTGCTGGATGGGGATTACCTCTCCAGAAGACTTACGCAAAAAACGCCCGTATGTGCTGGTTGGCGCATTTGTTGTCGGGATGCTACTGACGCCGCCGGATGTCTTCTCGCAAACGCTGCTGGCGATCCCGATGTACTGCCTGTTTGAAATCGGTGTCTTCTTCTCACGCTTTTACGTTGGTAAAGGCCGAAACCGGGAAGAAGAAAACGACGCTGAAGCAGAAAGCGAAAAAACTGAAGAATAAATTCAACCGCCCGTCAGGGCGGTTGTCATATGGAGAGCAGGATGTTTGATATCGGCGTTAATTTGACCAGTTCGCAATTTGCGAAAGACCGCGATGATATTGTGGCACGCGCTTTTGCTGCGGGTGTTGATGGGCTACTCATCACCGGCACTAACCTGCACGAAAGCCAACAGGCGCAAAAACTGGCGCGTCAGTATCTGCACTGTTGGTCAACGGCAGGCGTGCATCCTCACGACAGCAGCCAGTGGCAAGATGCAACAGAAGAAGTGCTTGTGGAGCTGGCCTCGCAGCCAGAAGTGGTGGCGATGGGTGAGTGTGGCCTCGACTTTAACCGCAACTTTTCTACGCCAGAAGAACAGGAACGTGCCTTTGTTGCCCAGTTGCGTATTGCCGCAGAATTAAACATGCCGGTGTTTATGCACTGTCGCGATGCCCATGAGCGGTTTATTACATTGCTGGAGCCGTGGCTGGATAAACTACCTGGCGCGGTGTTGCACTGTTTTACTGGCACACGCGAAGAGATGCAGGCATGTGTGGCGCGAGGCATTTATATTGGCATTACTGGTTGGGTTTGCGATGAACGACGCGGACTGGAACTGCGAGAACTGTTGCCGTTGATTCCGGCAGATAAACTACTGATTGAAACTGATGCACCGTATTTGCTCCCGCGCGATCTCACGCCGAAGCCATCCTCCCGGCGCAACGAGCCAGCCTGTTTGCCCCATATTTTGCAACGTATTGCGCACTGGCGTGGGGAAGATGCCGCATGGCTGGCTGCCACCACGGATGCCAATGTCAAAAAGTTATTTGGGATTGCGTTCTAGAGTTTGCGGAACTCGGTGTTCTTCACACTGTGCTTAATCTCTTTATTGATAAGATTAAGCAAGAGCATAGAGCGTGCCTCACCGTCGGGTTCGGTGAAAATGGCCTGAAAACCTTCGAAAGCACCTTCGGTAATAATCACCTTATCACCTGGATATGGCGTTGCCGGATCGACAATGTCTTTCGGTTTATACACCGATAACTGATGAATCACCGCCGATGGGACTATCGCTGGCGATGCGCCAAAACGGACAAAGTGGCTGACACCCCGAGTGGCGTTGATGGTGGTGGTATGAATCACTTCTGGATCAAATTCCACAAACAGGTAGTTGGGGAACAATGGCTCACTGACTGCAGTACGTTTGCCTCGTACGATTTTTTCCAGGGTGATCATCGGCGCCAGGCAATTAACCGCCTGTCTTTCGAGGTGTTCCTGGGCACGTTGGAGTTGCCCGCGCTTGCAGTACAGTAAATACCAGGATTGCATAATGACTCTTATCCGTTTAATCGGGGCGCAAGAATAGCAAAAGCGATGCGTTAAGTTAATTATATTCCCGGGTTTGCGTTATACCGCCTGAGTTCACGCTAATTTAACAAATTTACAGCATCGTAAAGATGAACGCCGTATAATGTGCGCAGATTAAGAGGCTACAATGGACGCCATGAAATATAACGATTTACGCGACTTCCTGACCTTGCTTGAACAGCAGGGTGAGCTAAAACGTATCACGCTCCCGGTGGATCCGCATCTGGAAATGACTGAAATAGCCGACCGCACATTGCGTGCCGGTGGACCTGCGCTGTTGTTTGAAAATCCTAAAGGTTATTCAATGCCGGTGCTGTGCAACCTGTTTGGTACGCCGAAACGTGTCGCTATGGGTATGGGGCAAGAGGATGTTTCGGCGTTGCGGGAAGTCGGTAAATTATTAGCGTTTCTGAAAGAACCGGAGCCGCCAAAAGGCTTTCGCGATCTGTTTGATAAGCTGCCGCAGTTTAAGCAGGTGTTGAACATGCCGACGAAACGGTTACGTGGTGCGCCCTGTCAGCAAAAAATTGTTTCTGGTGATGATGTCGATCTCAACCGCATTCCCATTATGACCTGCTGGCCGGAAGATGCTGCTCCGTTGATTACCTGGGGGTTGACGGTGACGCGGGGGCCGCACAAAGAGCGGCAAAATCTTGGCATTTATCGCCAGCAGTTGATTGGTAAAAACAAGCTGATTATGCGCTGGCTGTCGCACCGCGGCGGTGCGCTGGATTATCAGGAGTGGTGCGCGGCGCATCCGGGTGAACGTTTTCCGATCTCTGTTGCTCTGGGGGCTGATCCTGCGACGATTCTCGGCGCGGTGACGCCAGTGCCGGATACGTTGTCGGAATACGCCTTTGCCGGATTGTTACGTGGCACCAAAACCGAAGTGGTGAAGTGCATTTCTAATGACCTCGAAGTACCTGCCAGTGCAGAAATCGTGCTGGAAGGGTATATCGACCCGGGTGAGATGGCTGCAGAAGGCCCATATGGTGACCACACGGGTTACTATAATGAAGTTGATAGCTTCCCTGTCTTTACCGTAACGCACATTACCCAGCGTGAAGATGCGATTTACCACTCCACCTATACCGGTCGTCCGCCAGATGAACCTGCGGTGTTGGGCGTGGCGTTGAACGAAGTGTTCGTGCCGATTCTGCAAAAACAGTTCCCGGAAATTGTTGATTTTTATCTGCCGCCGGAAGGCTGCTCTTATCGACTGGCGGTAGTGACGATCAAAAAACAGTACGCTGGACACGCAAAGCGCGTCATGATGGGCGTCTGGTCGTTCTTACGTCAGTTTATGTACACTAAATTTGTGATCGTCTGCGATGATGATGTCAACGCACGCGACTGGAACGATGTGATTTGGGCGATTACTACCCGCATGGACCCGGCGCGGGATACGGTGCTGGTTGAAAATACGCCTATTGATTATCTGGACTTTGCCTCGCCTGTTTCCGGGCTGGGTTCAAAAATGGGGCTGGATGCCACGAATAAATGGCCAGGGGAAACCCAGCGTGAGTGGGGGCGTCCTATCAAAAAAGATCCGGATGTTGTTGCGCATATTGACGCAATCTGGGATGAACTGGCCATCTTTAACAACGGTAAAAGCGCCTGATGCGCGTTTGTTTTGCCCTATTTATTGATCCGACAGAGAAAGCGCATGACAACCTTAAGCTGTAAAGTGACCTCGGTAGAAGCTATCACGGATACCGTATACCGTGTTCGAATCGTGCCAGATGCGGCCTTTTCATTCCGTGCAGGTCAGTATTTGATGGTAGTGATGGACGAGCGCGATAAACGCCCATTTTCAATGGCCTCAACGCCTGATGAAAAAGGATTTATCGAGTTGCATATCGGTGCTTCTGAAATCAATCTTTACGCGAAAGCTGTCATGGACCGCATCCTTAAAGATCATCAAATCGTAGTCGATATCCCCCACGGTGAAGCCTGGCTGCGCGATGATGAAGAGCGTCCAATGATTCTTATTGCCGGCGGCACGGGCTTCTCTTATGCCCGTTCTATTTTGCTGACGGCGCTGGCGCGTAATCCCAATCGTAATATCACTATTTACTGGGGCGGGCGTGAGCAGCAACATCTGTACGATCTTTCTGAGCTTGAGGCGCTTTCGCTTAAGCATCCTGGTTTACAAGTGGTGCCGGTGGTTGAACAGCCGGAAGCGGGTTGGCGAGGGCGTACCGGTACGGTATTAACGGCGGTGTTGCAGGATCACGGTACGTTAGCAGAGCATGATATCTATATCGCTGGACGTTTTGAGATGGCGAAAATCGCCCGAGACCTGTTCTGCAATGAGCGTAATGCGCGGGAAGATCGCCTGTTTGGCGATGCGTTTGCGTTTATCTAAGGGTTAAAAAACCCGCCCCTGACAGGCGGGAAAAACGGCAACTAAAGCTTTATTCAGTGGCATTACTCTATGTCGCGTCTTATCCGGCCTACAAAGAGTCCTGAACCGTAGGCCGGATAAGGCGTTCACGCCGCATCCGGCAAGTGTTTAAACCCGCTCAAACACCGTCGCAATGCCCTGGCCCAGACCGATACACATCGTCGCCAGACCAAACTGGGCATCTTTGCGTTCCATCAGATTCAGCAGCGTGGTGCTGATACGCGCACCGGAACAGCCCAGCGGATGACCCAGTGCGATCGCGCCACCGTTGAGGTTGATCTTCTCGTCAATCTGCTCCATCAGCCCCAGATCTTTAATACACGGCAGGATCTGCGCGGCAAAGGCTTCATTCATTTCAAACACGCCGATATCGCTGGCAGAAAGCCCCGCTTTTTTCAGCGCCAGCTTCGAGGCCGGAACCGGGCCGTAACCCATAATCGACGGGTCACAACCGACAACCGCCATCGAACGCACGCGGGCGCGTGGCTTAAGACCTAATTCACGGGCGCGGCTTTCACTCATCACCAGCATGGCTGCAGCACCATCGGAAAGCGCAGAAGACGTGCCCGCCGTTACCGTACCGCTGACTGGATCGAACGCCGGACGTAGCGTGGCGAGGGCTTCCACGGTGGTTTCCGGGCGAATCACTTCGTCGTAATTAAACTGCTTCAGTACACCGTCGGCATCGTGACCACCTGTCGGGATGATTTCATTTTTAAATGCGCCCGACTGCGTGGCGGCCCAGGCACGAGCGTGTGACCGTGCGGCAAAGGCATCCTGCATTTCACGGCTGATACCGTGCATACGCGCCAGCATTTCTGCCGTTAAGCCCATCAGGCCCGCCGCTTTGGCAACATTGCGGCTAAGACCTGGGTGAAAATCGACACCGTGGCTCATTGGTACATGACCCATATGTTCCACACCGCCGACCAGACATGCCTGCGCATCGCCAGTCATGATCATTCGTGCCGCGTCGTGCAATGCCTGCATGGATGAACCACACAAGCGATTGACGGTAACCGCCGGGACGGAATGCGGCACTTCTGCCAACAGCGCCGCGTTACGGGCGATGTTGAAACCCTGCTCCAGCGTTTGCTGCACACAACCCCAGTAAATATCGTCGAGAGCCGCTGCTTCCAGCGCCGGATTACGCGCCAGTAGACTACGCATTAAATGAGCGGAGAGGTCTTCCGCGCGCACGTGACGAAAAGCACCGCCCTTCGAACGGCCCATCGGGGTGCGAATTGCATCGACAATGACAACCTGTTCCATTGTGACTCCTTAAGCCGTTTTCAGGTCGCCAACCGGACGGGCTGGCTCAACCGGGGGATAGTATGGTTCGTTATGGCGCGCTTTATTACGCAGACCTTCCGGCACTTCATACAGTGGGCCGAGGTGCTGATATTGCTGCGCCATATCGAGATATTTCGCGCTGCCGAGGGTGTCCAGCCAGCGGAACGCGCCGCCGTGGAACGGAGGGAAGCCCAGGCCGTAGACCAGCGCCATATCCGCTTCTGCCGGAGTGGCGATAATGCCTTCTTCCAGGCAGCGCACCACTTCGTTGACCATCGGGATCATCATGCGGGCGATAATCTCTTCCTCGCTGAAATCACGCTTTGGCTGGCTGACTTCTGCCAGCAGGCCGTCAACGGCGGAATCTTCTTCTTTCTTCGGCTTGCCTTTGCTGTCTTCTTTATAGCGCCAGAAACCGAGGCAATTCTTCTGACCAAAGCGGTTGGCATCAAACAATGAATCGATGGCGTCGCGATAATCTTTTTGCATCCGCTGCGGGAAGCCCGCTGCCATCACTGCCTGGGCGTGATGCGCGGTATCAATCCCCACGACATCCAGCAGGTATGCCGGACCCATCGGCCAGCCAAACTGTTTTTCCATCACCTTGTCGATCTTGCGGAAATCCGCGCCGTCACGTAGTAACTGGCTGAAACCAGCGAAGTACGGGAACAGCACGCGGTTAACGAAGAAGCCCGGGCAGTCGTTAACTACGATCGGCGTCTTGCCCATCTTGCTTGCCCAGGCGACAACTTTTGCGATGGTTTCGTCGGAGCTTTTCTCACCGCGAATAATTTCTACCAACGGCATCCGGTGCACCGGGTTAAAGAAGTGCATCCCGCAGAAATTTTCCGGGCGTTCCAGCGCGTTGGCCAGTTCGCTGATAGGAATGGTTGAAGTGTTAGAAGCCAGCACGGTATCCGGACGTACTTTCTGCTCAGTTTCTGCCAGCACGGCTTTTTTCACTTTCGGGTTTTCAACAACCGCTTCTACCACAATATCCACGCGGTCAAACCCGGCGTAGTCGAGCGTTGGGTGAATCGTGGAGATCACGCCAGCCAGTTTCAGACCATCGATCTTGCCGCGCTCAAGCTGCTTGTTCAGCAGTTTCGCGGCTTCGGTCATGCCGAGGGTTAACGACTTGTCGTTGATATCTTTCATGACAACCGGCACGCCTTTCCACGCGGACTGGTAAGCAATGCCGCCCCCCATAATGCCCGCGCCCAGTACAGCGGCCTGTTTCGGTGTTTCAACGTCTTGGGTAAGTTTTTTCGCTTTGCCTTTTACATATTGATCGTTAAGGAAAATGCCGACCAGTGCGCGGGCTTCGTTGGTGTGCGCCAGCGGAACAAAGCTTTTGTTTTCCAGGTTTAAGGCTTCTTCACGACCAAAACGGGCGGCGGCTTCAATGGTTTTTACTGCGGTGATAGGGGCCGGGTAATGTTTCCCCGCTGTTTGTGCGACCATCCCTTTAGCGATGGTGAAGCTCATGGTGGCTTCAATCTTGCTAAGTTTCAGCGGTTCCAGCTTCGGCTGACGTTTCGCTTTCCAGTCGAGGTCGCCGTTAATGGCCTGGCGTAAAATTGCCATCGCGCCTTCAAGTAGTTTTTCTGCTTTGACTACGCCATCAACCAGACCGATTTTCAGTGCCTGTTCGGCCCCGACATCTTTACCGGCGGCAATGATTTCCAGCGCACTGTCAGCGCCCAGCATTCGTGGCATACGCACGGAGCCGCCAAAGCCCGGCATGATGCCAAGTTTGGTTTCCGGCAACCCGATACGCAGATCCGGCGTCGCCAGACGATAATCGGTCGCCAGCACGCATTCGCAGCCACCGCCCAGCGCGTAGCCGTTGACCGCGGCAATGGTCGGCACCGGCAGGTCTTCCAGTCGATTAAACACGCTATTGGCAAAATGCAGCCACTGGCTTAATTGTTCTTCCGGAACGAGAAACAGCGATAAAAATTCGGTGATATCAGCACCGACGATAAAGGCTGCTTTGTTCGAACGCAGCAGCAGCCCTTTTAAATCTGATTGTTGTTCCAGCACGCCGATGGCCTCACCGAGGCTGGCGACGGTTGCAGTGTCGAGTTTATTAACTGAGCCTGGGGCATCGAACACCAGTTCGGCAATGCCATCTTCCAGCCAGTCAAGGTACAGGGTGTCGCCTTTGTAAAGCATGTCAGTCTCCTGAATCCGCAAGGTGATCTGGTCGTACCAGATGGCTTGAAGTGTGTGTTTTATGTTAAAAATATGCAAATAAAAGATTAAAGAAATGCCGTTCTGATCACGCTCGGCAGAAATCACGCTCTGTATGAACGTTGTGCTAAGATGCGGAGACTTAAGGTCAAAAAACAGAAGGGTAAAAAATGGAATCACTGGCCTCGCTTTATAAAAATCATATAGCTACCTTGCAAGAACGGACTCGCGATGCGCTGGCGCGCTTCAAGCTGGATGCATTACTTATTCACTCTGGCGAGCTGTTCAACGTTTTTCTCGACGATCATCCCTATCCGTTTAAAGTGAACCCGCAATTCAAAGCATGGGTGCCGGTAACTCAGGTGCCAAACTGCTGGTTGCTGGTGGATGGCGTGAACAAACCGAAACTGTGGTTTTATCTGCCGGTTGATTACTGGCACAACGTCGAACCGCTGCCGACCTCCTTCTGGACTGAAGATGTGGAAGTGATCGCGCTGCCGAAAGCTGATGGTATTGGTAGCCAACTGCCTGCCGCGCGCGGCAATATCGGTTATATTGGTCCGGTGCCGGAACGTGCGCTGCAACTGGGCATTGAGGCCAGCAACATCAACCCGAAAGGGGTCATTGACTACCTGCATTACTACCGTTCTTTCAAAACCGAGTACGAACTGACCTGTATGCGTGAAGCGCAGAAAATGGCGGTCAATGGTCATCGCGCGGCAGAAGAAGCCTTCCGTTCCGGTATGAGCGAGTTCGATATCAACATCGCCTACCTGACCGCGACCGGCCATCGTGATACCGACGTACCTTACAGCAACATTGTGGCGCTTAACGAACATGCTGCGGTGTTGCATTACACCAAACTGGATCATCAGGCGCCGGAAGAGATGCGCAGCTTCCTGCTGGACGCCGGGGCCGAATATAACGGCTATGCGGCTGACCTGACTCGTACCTGGTCGGCAAAAAGCGACAATGACTATGCGCAACTGGTGAAAGACGTTAATGATGAACAACTGGCGCTGATCGCCACCATGAAGGCGGGTGTCAGCTATGTGGATTACCACATCCAGTTCCATCAGCGCATCGCTAAACTGTTGCGTAAACACCAAATCATCACTGATATGAGTGAAGAAGCGATGGTCGAAAACGATCTTACCGGGCCGTTTATGCCGCACGGTATCGGGCATCCGCTTGGCCTGCAGGTGCATGACGTAGCCGGTTTTATGCAGGATGATAGTGGTACGCATCTCGCGGCACCGGCAAAATATCCGTACCTGCGCTGCACTCGTATTCTCCAGCCGGGGATGGTGTTAACCATCGAACCGGGTATCTACTTCATCGAATCGCTGCTGGCTCCGTGGCGTGAAGGGCAGTTCAGCAAACACTTCAACTGGCAGAAAATTGAAGCACTGAAACCGTTCGGCGGCATTCGTATCGAAGACAACGTGGTGATCCACGAAAATAACGTGGAAAACATGACCCGGGATTTGAAGCTGGCGTGATGGAAAGCTGGTTAATTCCTGCGGCACCGGTCACGGTCATTGAAGAGATCAAAAAAAGCCGCTTCATTACGCTGTTGGCACATACCGATGGCGTCGAGGCGGCGAAAGCGTTTGTTGAATCAGTACGGGCAGAACACCCCGATGCTCGCCACCATTGCGTGGCGTGGGTGGCGGGGGCGCCTGACGATTCACAACAACTGGGCTTCTCCGATGACGGTGAACCGGCGGGAACGGCAGGTAAACCGATGCTCGCCCAACTGATGGGCAGCGGCGTCGGGGAAATTACCGCCGTGGTGGTGCGCTACTACGGCGGCATATTGCTGGGCACCGGTGGGTTAGTGAAAGCTTATGGCGGCGGCGTGAATCAGGCACTGCGCCAGCTAACGACCCAACGCAAGACGCCATTAACCGAATATACTTTGCAATGTGAATATAGTCAGTTAACCGGTATTGAAGCGTTGCTGGGGCAGTGTGACGGCAAAGTTATTACCAGCGATTATCAGGCATTCGTTCTGCTGCGGGTGGCGCTTCCGGCGGCGAAAGTGGCTGAATTTTCCGCAAAGCTGGCGGATTTTAGCCGTGGTTCATTGCAATTGTTAGCGATTGAAGAATAATCCCCACTTCATTTTGCAGAACTAAGGAAGCGGCAGAGATGCATTTTCGCGCCATAACCCGAATCGTTGGACTACTGGTCATCTTATTTTCAGGGACCATGATTATCCCTGGGCTGGTAGCGCTCATCTACCGGGATGGGGCGGGCCGCGCATTTACCCAGACCTTTTTTGTCGCCCTCGCGATTGGCTCCATGCTGTGGTGGCCGAACCGTAAAGAGAAGGGCGAGCTGAAATCCCGCGAAGGGTTTCTGATTGTGGTGCTGTTCTGGACCGTGCTGGGTAGTGTCGGTGCGCTCCCTTTTATCTTCTCGGAAAGCCCGAACCTCACCATTACAGATGCGTTTTTTGAATCCTTCTCCGGTCTGACCACCACAGGCGCAACGACGCTGGTGGGGTTGGACTCACTCCCTCATGCCATCCTCTTTTATCGCCAGATGCTGCAATGGTTTGGCGGGATGGGGATCATCGTGTTAGCAGTCGCGATACTGCCTATTCTCGGTGTAGGTGGAATGCAGCTCTATCGCGCGGAAATGCCCGGCCCGCTGAAAGATAACAAAATGCGCCCGCGTATTGCGGAAACGGCAAAAACTTTGTGGTTGATTTATGTTCTGTTGACCGTCGCCTGTGCGCTGGCGCTGTGGTTTGCTGGAATGGATGCCTTTGATGCCATCGGTCATAGCTTTGCGACAATCGCTATTGGTGGTTTCTCGACACATGATGCTAGTGTTGGCTATTTCGATAGCCCGACCATTAACACTATTATTGCTATTTTCTTGCTGATCTCCGGCTGTAACTACGGTCTGCACTTCTCGCTGTTAAGTGGGCGTAGTCTGAAGGTTTACTGGCGCGATCCGGAATTTCGCATGTTTATCGGCGTACAGTTTACGCTGGTGGTTATTTGTACACTCGTACTGTGGTTTCATAATGTCTACAGTTCGGCGCTGATGACGATTAACCAGGCATTTTTCCAGGTAGTGTCGATGGCGACGACCGCCGGGTTTACGACCGACAGCATTGCCCGCTGGCCGCTCTTTTTGCCGGTACTACTGTTGTGCTCTGCATTTATCGGTGGTTGCGCCGGGTCAACGGGCGGTGGCCTGAAAGTGATCCGCATTCTGCTGTTGTTCAAACAGGGGAACCGTGAGCTGAAACGTCTGGTGCATCCGAATGCTGTTTATAGCATTAAGCTAGGGAACCGCGCATTGCCGGAACGCATCCTTGAAGCCGTGTGGGGATTCTTCTCTGCTTATGCGTTAGTTTTTATTGTCAGTATGCTGGCGATTATCGCCACTGGCGTGGATGACTTTTCTGCCTTTGCGTCGGTTGTTGCGACATTGAATAACCTGGGGCCAGGGCTTGGTGTGGTTGCTGATAACTTTACCAGCATGAATCCGGTGGCTAAATGGATCCTGATTGCCAATATGCTATTTGGTCGTCTCGAGGTCTTTACATTGCTGGTGCTCTTTACCCCGACTTTCTGGCGTGAATGATGGAGTAATACGTGAAAACATTAATTCTTTTCTCAACAAGGGATGGACAAACGCGCGAGATTGCCTCGTATCTGGCTTCGGAATTGAAAGAACTGGGGAGCCAGGCGGATGTTGTCAACTTGCATCGCACCGAAGAACCAGAATGGGAAAACTACGACTGCGTGGTAATTGGTGCATCTATTCGCTACGGTCATTACCATTCTGCGTTCCAGGAGTTTGTCAAAACGCATGCCACACGCCTGAACTCCATGCCGAGCGCCTTTTACTCGGTGAACCTGGTGGCGCGCAAACCGGAGAAGCGTACTGTGCAGACCAACAGCTACGCGCGGAAGTTTTTGATGAACTCACAATGGCGTCCCGATCGCTGCGCGGTTATCGCTGGGGCGCTGCGTTATCCACGCTACCGTTGGTACGACCGCTTTATGATCAAGCTGATTATGAAGATGTCTGGCGGAGAAACGGATACGCGCAAAGAAGTTGTCTATACCGATTGGGAACAGGTAGCGAATTTTGCCCGAGAAATCGCCCATTTAACCAACAAACCGATGATGAAATAAGCATAAAGAATAAAAAACACGCATTCGGAAAATTATTTTAAATTTCCTCTTGTCAGGCCGGAATAA
>OBUV01000066.1_pt1 | contig 62818 bp, 45 predicted proteins | sample 1475971 | NCBI WGS metagenome assembly OBUV01 (sample SAMEA2579962, study PRJEB22360) | human gut metagenome | biome: human gut; feature: human-associated habitat; material: faeces | place: Denmark | collected 2008/2010
GGCAGTTCAACCTGCATAAAACGAACGCTGCGAATGAGGAGCTGGTTATCAGTCTATAAAACGGACGTTAAGTCCAAGAAGGGAAGCCGATATACCGATTGCTCCAACATTATAACAGCTTAAGCAACAAGATGGATAATTCCTTACTGGCTGTAAGAGATATTAACCATAAATATATTGTAGTAGAAGGGAGAGGGGTATGGAACCTACAGAGAAAGATATTGTAATCGAAAAGATTAAGGATATGCCACCAGAGCAGGTATCGAAAGTACTAATTTTTATTGCCGGGCTAGAGGCGGGAGGTGATATTAAGTACAGCTCAGAATCAAAAGGCGGGTCCTGCTAAGTAAAACCATACATGCGGGAATGGACGAAAAGTAAGTATATTGTCATGAAAGGGAATAAAGAAATGAAATGTCCAAATTGTAAAGCAGACATTGAAGACAGCAGTAATTTTTGTCCTGAATGTGGTCTGAAGCTTCCTGTTTATTGTCATGAGTGTGGCAGGCAGGTAGAAGAAAACGAGAGATTTTGTACGGAGTGTGGCGCTTTGCTTGAAACTGCTGATATATCCAGGAATACATCAATACCACTAAAAATCTCAATAAAAGACGATAACGGAAAAATAGATATGGAGTTTATACAGTACCGGGATATCTTGATGGAAAAGAGCAGGATTGAAAAAAGACTGTTAACTATAGTGATTGGGAGTATTCTGTTTTTGGCTATTCTATATTACATAAATAATCCAGGGGAAGACCGTCTGCTAGAGACCATTATAATAGGCGGGCTTGCCGCAGGAGTCCTGCTGGCTGTGTATGGCATTATTGCAGGTAATATGGGTGTGTATCAGGCAACGGAATATTTAAAGAAATATGACACAATCAAAAACACTGTAGGGGAAAAAGAAGCTGTGCTGTTTATCGAGAGGGAATATCATCCAGAAGAGCGGGGGAATGGTATGGCGAAAAGCGGTATGAAAATGACGGCAGGAGGAGCAAAAGCTGCTGGCGGTTGTTTTATTGGGTGCTTACAGATGGTAACAGGGTTTGCAGCCAGTATTATTGCAGTGATTCTGGCTATGGCTTTTTGCTGATGATGAAAATATGGAATCGGAACAAATCAGAGGTTTTTCTGTTATTGATTGCGTTGAGCATATATGCAGTTAACAAAATATTTCTAAAACAGCTGATAAATCACTGGTTTATCCAGTGCTATTTAAACGATATTATGGCGGGAATCTGCCTTTCTACAGTCGGTCAGCTACTGATGTGGTTTTGGATGAAGCGACCGATAAAGACAGCAGAGAACATACTTTTGATTTACGCGGCAGGAAGCTATTGGGAATTTATTGCCCCCAAATATATAGCTACAGCCGTAACGGATCTATATGACCTGGTAGCTTATTTAGCAGGAGGGTTAATCGTTATATTTTTAAGAAAATATGTAAACAGGTGGGAGGATAAAAGATGATATGCAAAAGATGTGGTAGCGAATTAAAGCCGCAGGCTAAATTCTGTCCGAAATGCGGTGAGAAAGTAGTCAAGCCCGAATACTGTCCTAATTGTGGGAAAGTTTTGGAGTCGGGGGTGAAATTTTGTAGTTCATGTGGAACGCCGATTGTAAAGGGTGTGAAAGGTAAATCAGTATCTGGAAGTGAAGATGCAATAGCAGAAGAAATAACGAAGCAAGTCACACCGGAATCTATGGAAGCAGAAAGTGCAAATTCTCCTGTTTTGGAGCAGGTAGCACACATTAGGACGCTGGAAATTTTCAAAGCGGAGCTGAAGAGGCTTGGTGATGAGGATAACGAAAGTAAGGCGGTCGTTTTGTCTCTTGGTACAAGTGTCTTCTATAAACATTTCTACCCCTTATTACAGGAGGATGAGAGACTTTTAGCCATTAGGAATATCCAATCGAAAACCTTGTTTGCCAGATATCGGAAGGAATTTGTTGCACTGACGGATAAAAGGGTAATAAAATTTGAAAAGATGCAGTATTTTAGCCCCCGGATTGAGAGCGTCTTTTATGAGGAAATTAGGGAAGTTAAATCAGATGAGTCCTCTAATGCTATCTCCGAAACATTCATTGGAGAAAAAGTCTGCATATCGAGCTGGGACGATCGAAAAATAAACATGCGTATGGTAGGGAAGGGAGCGGCAAAAGAATTAGAAGATCGTATCATGCAAGAGAAAAATAGGTATGGGAATTCTTTACCTTCTGGAAAAATAAGCATCGAAGGGGGAAAGAAAGGAATAAAGGCGAAGAAGAGCCATGGAAAAAAACGAAAAATTTTAGTTGTTTCGGCTATTGCAATTATACTTCTTGCAGCAGGTAGTTTAGTGGTTAGAAGCATGAATGAATTGCAACCGAAAGAATTATCAGAGTATCTTCAATATGACCAAGAACAACTGACGCCGTTTTTAAGTCAAGAGAAAATGGTAACCTCAGAAATGGATCCGGATTCGTGTACGAACGGAAAAATTGTTATTATACTAAATGATAAAAAAGGGATTAGTTTTCTTCATGCTGTTTCGCCAGAATATACATTATATGGTATACAGGTAGGAATGGAATTTTCAACAATGAAGGATAGCAAAATTTTGCATGCACAAGGATACAGCTTAAGCGGTGGTTCACAGGAAGGGGATAGTTATACAGCATTATTCAAGTCTTCTGATGGCAGTAAAACTATCGGAATTACTACAAAAGAAGGCATCGTAACAGACATTATGTATTCACTGGAAAATAATAATAGTGGCAATACTGAAATATCAGGAAATAGTAAAGGATTTATATTCGCAGACAGTGATAAGAGAGTATTGGAAAATAGCGAAATTGAACAATTGTCTGATTATGAAAAATTATATGCTATGTACGAAATATTGGCTAGGCATGGAGCGATATTTTTGAACGTTGAGGACGGAGATTCTATACAGGCATATTTTAATAGCCAGGACTGGTATATTCCAACTATTCCGGTTGAGGAGATTTACGAAAAGGATTTAAATAGTATTGAAGGGGAAAATATTAAAAAAATATCAGGTCTGATAACCGTAGATGCAACAAACGATAGTTTAGTAGATAACAATAGTAATATGATTTTACCGGAAAGTGGAAGCAGGTACTTAACGCAGGAAGATTTGGCTGGACTGGATAAAGAGACTTTAAGGTTGGCAAGAAATGAGATATATGCCAGGCATGGAAGGAAATTCGAAACAGAGGACTTAAATGAATATTTTAGCAGACAACCTTGGTATCTGGGTTATCTGTCTGCAGAAGAATTTGATGACGCAGTACTAAATGAATATGAAAAAGCCAATATAGATTTAATAAAAGAAGTAGAAACAGGATCCGCTGAGGGTGATTTTGTAAGTCAATTAAAGCCAGAAGATGTGTCCGATTCAGTCTATGGCTCTAACAATACGGGAGTAACTATGGAAGTTGGAACATACAGTGATGGAGGGCAGATATACGTAGTATTTTCCAATAGCAACACAGAGTTATGGCGTGGGGAGCTTAACCGCTATCAAAATTTGGAATATGGCGGCATAGCACTTATGTTTAACGGTCGCAATGCAGTTACTGGGGAAGAGGATTATTTGACTGTAGAATGGATTACGTCAGACTCTATAGATTTTCCAACTGTGGATTATGAATTTGATACAATAGGGATCAGTGATTCATATTCTTATGCGTATAAACTTACCGGTAATTAGTCATAAAAGAGAGTAAAAGTAATTGACTCTGATTATATATTATTTTCTTGTATAAAATAAATCTTATTCAAGGAGGTAATATTTATGTCAGCAAATGTAGAAACCATGTTTTATGTAAGAGAGACCCCATGGCACGGCCTGGGAACCAAAGTAATGGAAGCGCCAACGTCGACAGAAGCCCTGACGCTTGCCGGTCTGGACTGGAAGGTAACTCAAAAATTAATTGAAACAGAGGATGGAATCCCAATATCCGGCTTCAAAGCCAATATCCGGGACAGTGATGAAAAGGTGTTAGGTGTTGTGACCGACCGGTATAAGGTCGTGCAGAATACCGACGCCTTTTCTTTTACGGATGAATTGTTAGGGGAGGGGGTGACCTATGAGACGGCGGGAAGTTTACAGGAAGGAAGACGTACCTGGCTTTTGGCAAAACTTCCGCAGCGCTATATTATTTCAAGTGATGAGATAACGCCATATCTCGTATTTATGAACAGTCATGATGGAACTGGTTCAATCAAGGCGGCTATGACGCCTATCCGGGTGGTCTGCCAAAACACGCTTAATCTGGCCTTGTCAACAGCAAAAAGATACTGGTCAACGAATCACACCGGAGATATTCAGGGTAAGATCAATGACGCGAAGTACACCCTTCTTTAAGCAGATCAATACATGGGAGAACTTGAAAAAACGATTGATTATTTAAATAAGATCAAACTTACAGACCGGCAGGTGTATGAGTATATCGACGCTCTCTTTCCATTGTTAGATGAGCCGACCGAACTGCAGAAGAAAAATATACTGCGTATGAAAGAAGAATTGAAGATACGCTATTTTGATGCACCCGATCTAAAACATGTAGGAAAAAATGCATACCGTTTCGTCAATGCGGTATCTGATTTTGCGACTCACTCAAAACCTTTGAGAGAACGTAAGAATTTTAAAGAAAGTCTTTTTGCCCGCACCATAGATGGTAACGCCATGATCGATAAGGCATATGAACTGGTCAAAAATGCATAAGTTGCCATAGAATGATTTTGGAGCTGCGGAGTATCTGTTATGGATACTCCACATTTTTGTAAAAAGAGTCGGAAGTTTGACGTAATCTTTTCCATATCATAAGGCAGGTGAAAAATACATGGCAGAGGTTCATAATCGTCCGAAGCTGGAAGGCTGTAGAGATTATCCGAGGTTTCAGAAAGTATTCAGCGAATCCCTTCTGGACTTCTTTGAGGAGCAGTTAAACTACTACATAGAACTTGGAGAGGTCACGGAAGACTATTTACGGGATGTTCCGCGAATTGTGTGCTGGTTTGAAGGAATGATTCCCACAGAAGATCTGATAGAAGAATTTGAAGGTTATTAAATGAGAATGGAAGTACAGGAATGCAGAAATATTCCAAATGACAGGAGGACTTGATCATGAAAGAACAGACACAGGAGCAGCAGATGATCTCCATGATGAAACGGCCGATTCCGAAGAAGAAAGTCGGCATTATTAAACTGAAAATGATACGGGAGGGAACGGCCCTCTATGGTACAAAAAAATTTCGTGAGTCCCGGGAAGCGGCTGAAATGGTACGCCCCATATTTGAATATGCCGACAGGGAGATGCTGGTGGTGATGTCGCTGGATACGGCGCTTACACCAATTGCAATGGAGATTGTGGCGGTGGGAAGCGTCAATGCCTGTTGGGTGGAAATGAGGGAGATATTCAAACACGCCGTTCTGTCCAATGCTGCAAAGATCATCTGTTTTCATAACCATCCGTCTGGAAATTTAACGGCCAGTCAGGAAGACTGCCTGCTTACAGCGAAGATAAAAACAGCCGGAGAGCTGATGGGGATTGAACTGATTGACCACATTATTATCGGCATGAATCAGGAATACATCAGCTTTCAGGAATCAGGGATTCACCCGTTTGGAGACTGGAAAGGAGCGGCATAATGAAGAAACTGGTATCGACACTAAATTTATCCCATAAAGAATGGCTGAGATACAGAAAACTCGGTATCGGAGGTTCCGATGCCGGAGCAGTCTGCGGCCTCAATCCCTATGCAGGCCCCATAAGTGTCTATTACGACAAGATCAGAGAGGACACAGAGGAGACTGACAATGAATCCATGAGACAGGGACGTGATCTGGAAGACTATGTGGCCCGGAGGTTTATGGAAGCCACAGGAAAGAAGGTCAGGCGCTCCAACGCCATGTACCAGAGCGAAGAGCACCCGTTTATGCTGGCTGATCTTGACCGTCTGGTAGTCGGAGAAAACACCGGTCTGGAATGCAAGACGGCCAGCGCATACAATGCGGATAAGTGGAAGGATGACAACATTCCCGCCCACTACCAGATTCAGTGTCATCACTACATGGCTGTAACCGGGGCGAAAGCGTGGTATCTGGCCGTCGTTATACTTGGCCGGGAATTTAAGTATGTAAAGATCAGCCGGGATGAGGCGGTTATCCGGGATTTAATCCAAGTTGAATCAGACTTCTGGAATAACCATGTCCTTGCAAAAGTCATGCCGGAGCCGGATGGTTCCGATATCTGTGATGCGGTTATCCGGCAGTACTATCCGTCGGCCAGCCGGGAGACGATTGTGCTTCCGGACCGCTTTAATATAAAGCTGGAAAGAAGAGAAACCCTGCAGGAGATGATTGACCGTCTGGAAACGGAAAAGAAGCAGATTGAACAGGAAATCAAGCTGTTTATGCAGGAAAATGAAACCGCCGCAGGGAGCCGTTACCGTGTGACCTGGAGCTGTGTGGATTCAACCAGGCTTGATACGAAGCGGCTGAAGGAAGAACACCCTGACATTTACCAGAACTATGCAAAGACCAGCCATACAAGACGTTTTACTGTAAAGGCAGCTTAGGAAGAGAGACCATGAAGGACAGAGAAAAAGGATGGAAAAGCCATCCGGAACGAAAGAAAGGGGAGAATCATCATGGCAAATGATATCAGAGGCGAGCTGGCAAGGCGGGCTTCGGGAACAGAAACACAGGCGGTAAAGCTGACGAAAAACATGAGCATCCCGGATATGATTAAGGCACTGGAGCCGGAGATTAAGAGAGCGCTGCCGACAATCCTTACGCCGGAACGTTTTACACGGATTGCGCTGTCGGCGATCAACAACACGCCCAAACTGGCGGAATGCAGCCCGATGAGTTTCATTGCAGCCCTGATGAATGCAGCACAGCTTGGGTTAGAACCGAACACGCCTCTTGGACAGGCATTTTTAATCCCGTATAAAGTGAAAGGCAGCCTGGAATGCCAGTTTCAGATTGGATACCGGGGAATGATTGATCTGGCCTATCGGAATGAGCGGGTCCAGAGCATCGAGGCCCATACCGTGTATGAAAATGACGTATTTGAATATGAGCTGGGGTTAAATCCCCGTCTGGTACATATCCCAACGATGGAGGAACCGGGAGACCCCATTGCGTTTTACGGTATTTTCCGTCTGGATAATGGCGGGTTCCGTTTTGAGGTGATGAATAAAAATGCCATTGATGCGTACGCCGCCCGATATTCGAAGGCGTATGACAGTGCCTCCAGTCCATGGAAGAACAATTATGAAAGCATGGCCTGTAAAACAGTGCTGAAACAGCTCTTAAAATATTCCCCCATGAAGTCCGAGTTTCAAAAGGCGGTCAGCATGGATGAGTCGGTCAAGACGGAGCTGTCGGTTGATATGTCGGAAGTACAGAATGTGAACCTGATTGAGGAAACGCAGGAGGATGCGGCATAGCCTGGAGCAGGGAGCGGATGCAGCCAGAAATAACATAGTTAAACATAAAAGAACAATCCCCATGGAACAGGAATCCATGGGGATTTCTGTAATATGAAAAAAGAATATGAAACAATAAGAAGAGATCAGTGCCGTAAGTGAATCGGCGGAATGGAGATAAAAATGAGAAAAGAGAATAGGAATACATATGAGAAGTTTGTTGAATGCTTTAAGAATGAAATAAGCCGCCTGACGGAAGGCTGGAATGCTGCAATTACATTACAACCTTCAGCAGGAGATGATTCGGAAGATTATCTGTTAGTAGAAATGCATGGAGAAAACGGAAAGCATGTACAGAGATTCCATATGTGGGAACTGTATCAGGATTTGGAAAACGGGGAATTTACCCTGGAGGAAATCTTCAGCCAGACTGCAGAGATGCTGGACTGCTGCAAAGAGGCCGAGAAGGTCAGTCCGCTTGATAAAATTCAGGACTATCAGGAAATCCGCAGTCATCTGATTGTACGCCTGTTAAACTATGACCGCAATGAGGAGAGGCTGAAGGAAGGAGTTTATGAACGGACCGGAGACATTGCATTAGTTCTGTATGCTAATATTGGAACCATTAAGGGACGGTATATCAGCAGTATGATTCCTTACCGTGCGTTTTCAGAATGGAAACAGCCAAAGGAAGAGGTTATGGCGGCTGCGCTGAAAAACACATATGATTTATTTCCGCTGGGCGTGATATCGCTTAGTCATTTGGAGGATATCATACAGGGGAATGTTTATGCCTTTATGGAAGATGAGGAGCTGCCGTTTGATCTGGAAGGAGGTTATGGGGTCTTTCTGACCAATACCAGTCAGATGAACGGTGCCGTTTCCATCTTTCTGCCCGGGGTGGCAAAGAAACTGGGAGAACGGATGAATGGAGATTTTTATATAGCATTCACCAGTGTTCATGAGGCGGTTCTTCACAAAGTCGGAACGGTGGAGGTTGCACGGATTCAGGAGAGCTTAATGGGCATGAATTCAGAGGTGGATGTGGAGGAGGACTTTCTTTCTGAGCAGGTGTACCGTTACAGCGGAGAAAAAGATAAAATCGAGGCTGTGAAGCTTTAAAACTGAATATGTCCACAAAGGGGTAAACCTTTGTGGACACACGAAAAGATATCTGTGGAAAGCAATTCGTAAATATGGTATGATGGTGGCAGAGCATGAGCAGACGAAGAAAATGAGAAAGAAGGTCGTGCGTATGGAAGAAAGAAGAACTTTACCGATCGGAAATGATAATTTCAGGAAATTACGAGAGAATGGCGCTTATTATGTGGATAAGACACTGATGATAAAAGAGTTTATCGAGACGAAGGATGAAGTGGCGCTTGTTGCCCGGCCGCGCAGGTTCGGAAAGACGTTAAATATGACCATGCTCCGCGAATTCTTTGACATTACGGAAGACAGCCGGGAGATTTTTGAGGGGCTGGCAATTATGGATACGGAATATGCCGATCAGATCAATTCCCGTCCGGTTATCTTTTTTACCTTTAAGGATTGCAAAGGTGCAACCGCAGATGAATTAATGTTTATCGTCAAGCAAACTGTGTATCAGGAATACTTGCGGTATGAAAAGCTGTTACGGGATAAGATGGATAAGAACGCTTTTGAAACAAGGGATTTTTATGAAATGATCGAAATTTTAAGAGACCCGCAGGCGAATCAGGGACAGTATTCTCTCTCTATCCAGCGTCTGACCCAATTCGTGAAGACTGGTTATGGTATTGCGCCGATTCTGTTGATCGATGAATATGACCAGCCGATTATGAGCAGCTACGAATACGGTTATCACGACCAGCTTGGGCCGTTTTTTTCTAATCTTTATGGGAGTGCCATGAAGGGAAATCCATCATTGGATCAGGCGTTGATTACGGGAGTTCAGAGGGTGGCGAAGGAGAGTATCTTTTCTCAGTTTAATAATCCGCAGGTATATACGGTAATAGACAAAGGGTATGCCCCTTATTTTGGATTAAATGAGGATGAGACCCGCATCCTTCTGGAGGAGTATGGGTTTGAACTAAATGATGAGGTCCGTAATATGTATGATGGTTATAAAATCGGCGGAATTGAGATGTATAATCCGTGGTCTGTCATTAATTATGCTCAAAAAGGCCGGTTGGAGAATTACTGGATAAAAACATCAGCTAATTTTTTAATAAAAGCAGCTTTGAAAAATGCGGACAAAAATTTCTGGAATACATTTGACGAGTTGGCTTCGGGTAAAGAAGCTGCGGTATGGATCACGCTGGATACATCTTTTGCAGAGAGAGAGAGCCTTTTCAGCCTGTGGGGACTTCTGGTGAATGCGGGATATTTAACCGTGACAGAATGGATTGATGCAAAGACATCCGTGGTTAAGATTCCCAATAATGAAGTTTTGGATGAATTCCAGATATTGATAGCCGAAATAGCGGGAATCGATGGTCTGAGTCTGCAATGGATGTTTCAGTGTCTCCTTAATAAGGACATGCAGACTTTTTTGGAATTGTACCGTAGTATTGTTATATCCAGTACCAGCTTTATGGATGCCAAAGAGAATGCGTACCATATGCTGTTTCTTGGTATGTGCATTACTCTGAGAGGTTCGTATAAGGTGACAAGTAACTTAGAGGCCGGATATGGCCGGAGTGATATCACGCTGCAATCGTTGTCGCCAAAAAATATCCATGTAATTATAGAATTTAAGCAGGGAGAGAATATCGAACAACTGAAAGAAGAAGCGCTGAAACAAATCATGGATAACCGCTATTATACCGGGTTAACTGGAGAAGTTTTATGCGTGGGAGTCGCACATGATAAAAAACGGTGTGATATAGCACATAAAGTAATTTGTGTATCATAGAAGGGGGTAGCCGTAATCTGAGAAAAGGTTATGGCTATTCTTATTTGAAGGCGTTGACTCGTTCGCAAGGCGGGCGAGTGATCGCTTGAGGACGACTGCGCATGTGCAGAGTCTGTGGATTATTATATGAGAAAACTAATAGAAAGCTGGTGATGAAATTTTGTTATTCTTTATTTACGGCCGTAAATCAGTTTATACCGGTAAGGGAGAGAGCGTTGAAAATCAGATAGAAATGTGCAAAGAATATATCTCGGCGAAATTTCCTAAGGCTGATCATACGGAAGTAGTTGTCTATGAAGACGAGGGATTTTCCGCAAAGAACATGGATCGACCGCAGTTTCAACAGATGCTTCGAGACATTAAGCTTAAGAAACCGGACTATATTGTCTGCTACCGGCTGGACCGGATCAGTCGTAATGTCAGTGACTTTTCGTCCCTGATTGAAGACTTAAATAATCATGATATATCATTCATCTGTATTAAGGAAGAGTTCGATACGTCAAAACCAATGGGAAAAGCTATGATGTATATTGCATCAGTTTTTGCTCAACTTGAAAGAGAAACAATTGCGGAGCGTGTCCGGGATAATATGATGATGCTGGCAAGAACAGGCCGTTGGCTGGGGGGAACAACACCTACGGGTTTTACTTCTGAAAAAATGCAGGAGATTGTCATAGATGGAAAGATCAAGACGTCGTGTAAACTGAAAGATAATTCGGAGGAGCTGAAGACGGTTGACTGCATACTGGAAAAGTTCCTGGAGTTAAGAAGTGTTTCCGGTGTCAGCAAATACTTAATAAAACAGGGAATCAAGTCACGCTCCGGTAAAATATATTCCTTATTGGGGATTAAGGAGATTTTACAAAATCCGGTTTACTGCATTGCAGATGAGGATGCATGGGACTATTTTACAGAAAATCATGCGGATGTGTGTTTTGACAAGTCGGAATGTTCTGACCAATATGCGTTATTGGTCTATAATAAGCGCGATTACAGAAAAAAAGGTGCGCCCAGGCAGGATATGGATAAATGGATTGTTGCCATAGGAAAGCACAAAGGCCGTATATCTGGGAAAAAATGGGTGGCGATTCAGAGCATCCTGAGAGATAATATTCCTACAGGAAAGAAGCCCGCCATCATGCATAACGACTATTCTTTACTGTCAGGTCTGATATACTGTGACAAATGCCAGAGCCGGATGTTTGCAAAACAGAGGGGTGGTAAAGGAGTCAACCATGATCTGTATGATTATATCTGTAACAATAAGCTTCGCGGCGGTGTGGAATTGTGTAACTGCCAGAATCTGAATGGCCAACAGGCGGACGATCTGGTATGCGAATATCTGATGCAGTATACCGATGAAAATTCCAGTATTTATAAGCTGTTGGAGCAGTTGAAGCGCAATTTACAGGGGAAAACGGGAAAAAGTCCTGCAGAGTCTATAGAAGACAAAATAAAGAAATGTAACAGTGAGATTGATAATTTAATTAACACACTTTCGCAAGGAGACTTGGGGGCAGTTTTTATTGAGCGGGTCAATATCCGGATCACGGAGCTGGGGCAGGAGCTGTCTCTTTTAAAAGAAGAGCAGACCCGTCTGTTAAAGGAAGCCGGTACGAGCGCTGATCAGGAGATGCAGTTGGAAATGCTGTCTAACATGTTATCCAGCTTTAAAGACAATTTTAAAACACTGTCAACGGAAGAAAAGCGTACCTTTATTAAGCTGATTGTCAAAAAAATTGTCTGGGATGGAGAGAATCTCCATATTTTTATCGACGGCGAGTAGGGAATTGTCAGCCCTCTGCTCGTCATACGCCGCAAGTTTGCCGTTGTTCTGGTGGCGCATTCCCGACCATGATTGCCATCATCACCATGTTTTTCGTGGGAAGTGCCGCCGGGGCATTTTCCTCCGTTCTGTCCGCTGCAATCCTGGCGGGAGTCATCGTGCTCGGCGTGCTCATGACGCTTCTGATTTCAAAGATTTTATCCGCTACCGTGTTAAAGGGCGTGCCCTCCTCCTTCACACTGGAACTGCCGCCATACCGGAAGCCGCAGATTGGAAAGGTCATCGTCCGCTCCATTTTCGACAGAACCTTATTCGTACTGGGCCGTGCCATCGCGGTGGCGGCACCGGCAGGGCTGATTATCTGGCTGATGGCGAACATCTCTGTGGGGGATGCAACGCTTCTGGCACACTGCTCCGGATTCTTAGATCCCTTTGCCCGGGTGATTGGAATGGACGGCGTCATACTGCTGGCGTTTATTCTCGGTTTTCCTGCTAATGAGATCGTGGTGCCGATCATCATCATGGCTTATCTGGCGGAGGGAAGCCTGCTGGATATCAGCGATCTATCGGTACTCCGGGACTTGCTGGTGAGCCATGGCTGGACCTGGATCACGGCGGTCAGCACCATGCTGTTCTCCCTGATGCACTGGCCCTGCTCCACGACGTGTCTGACAATAAAAAAAGAGACACAGAGTGTGAAATGGACGATTGCTTCCTTCCTGGTACCAACGGTTACGGGAATTGTCGTGTGTTTCTTATTTACGACGGCGGCGAGAATGCTGGTCTGATATCTGGGATAAAAACACTGTCTGCAACAATCAATTAATTTGCAGACAGTGTTTTTTTGCATAAAACGCTCGTCACCAGTGCAAGGGTTCTGCCTGCCGGACTTCCTGCAAAGGGGATCAATTAGAAAAATCAAAAATATTACAGGTTAAATCGTAATATTTTACATGTATTTTTCAAAAAGTTGTAACCGTTTATAAAAACATGTAATTTTTCACAATAAGAAAAGAAATGAAATAATTAATTACATTCAAATGTCCCAAAATAATTGCTAAAATAAAACCAAATCTTAGAAAGGGAGGGAGGATATGAATAAAAAATACAGGAAAAAAGCTTATTGTCCCGACACAATTGGCAAAAATCTGGTGGCACAGAAAGTTTCCTGTATGCGGAAGGCAATAAGCTTATGACTTATTATATCAGAAAAAAGGTTTTGTGAAAAGGATTCCTGTTTATAAAAGACGTCATCAGCTTCTGCCTTGTAACTGGTACAGCATTGCATAAGTTCCGGTGAATTCTGCACTCGCTATTCACGCCAGGACCACGCCCACGAAGCTAGACGTAGGGTCCACTACGCCGTCGCTTCGCGGACGCGCCCCTGACGCAAATATCAAGCACATAATTCACCGAAACTTACGTAATGCTGTACCAATCATTAAAATCAGGGAGGCAAGGAAAATGAAGATGAAACAAATGGCAAAACAATCCCTTTGTTTTCTGCTCAGCGCGGGTATGGTTATGAACAGCGGAATGATGTTCAATCCGCCGGCTTACGCTGCGGCAGACTCAAACGTCCATGAAATTACCGTGGATGGGGATGTGATTGACCCGGTAAATACCTTTAGGGGATTTGGGGCAGTTACCTGCAACAACACGTCGAGACTGCTCATGGACTACAAAGAGGAGCATCCGGACAAGTATTGGGAGATGATGGAGCTTCTGTTCAATCCGGAAAAGGGCGCCGGCTTAAATCACATTAAAGTGGAAATGGGCGGAGATGTCAATTCTTCTTCCGGCACGGAACCGGCGACGATGCGTTCCCCCGAGGAAGAGGCTAACGTGCTGCGCGGAGCCGGATGGCATTTTGCAGCGGATGCCAAGACGATTAATCCGGACATTACCGTAGAAATTCTGCGTTGGGGAGAGCCGAAATGGACCCAGGAGGGGATTGGATACGAAACTTCGGAAAATCCAAAGTACGAAGCAAGATATCAGTGGTATAAGAAGACCATCGATGCGGTTTACGACGAATATGGCTACGAAATCAATTACGTAAGCCCTGGGCAGAATGAGCGCCGCAGGGATTACGGTGACAATACGGCATGGATTAAATACTGTGCGAACCGTCTGAATGAGGACGCAGAAAAAGAGGATGCGCGTTACGACTACAGCCAGATACAGATCGTGGCAGCGGATACGCATTCAAACAGCAAGGATATTGCGGGACGCATGCTGAGTGATTCGGAACTCATGGATCTGGTAGATGTCGTTTCGGATCACTATACCCTGTACGGCAATTCTGATTTAACGAAGGTGAATCAGGAATATGGAAAGGAAATCTGGTACAGCGAAGCAATCGCTCCGATGATTAATGCAAAATACCGGATTAACGTAGATCCGGACCGGGGCGGCGTAGGCGGAAAGGTTGGAATGGCAGATTTGGCCACCCGCTTTATCAACAGCTACAGCTATTCGGATGCAGGAGACAATCCGGCCCGAATGACCCGGTTTGAATTTCAGCCGGCGATCGGCGCCTTTTATGAAGGAAGTGCCTACAGCCCGAAACAGCTGATTGGCGCCTTTGATCCGTGGTCGGGTTATTACGATGCAGACGGCGGTCTGCAGATGGTAGGCCATTTTATGGAATTTGCAGACCTCGGCTGGAATTACCTTCCGGATGCCTGCTATGGAGACGGCTCCTACAGCGACGGCGGCGTTCTGGCTGATACGGGTACCAACAATTATCTGACCTTAAAGGATCCGGATACCGATGATTACTCCATGATCTTTGCAAACAACACATCCCAGACGAGAAAGTATAAGGTGACGGTTAAGAACTTAAAGAAGGCTTCCAGTCCGTTAAATGTATGGGAGACCAGGGGCCCTGACGAGGGGCAGGAATACGACAGCAACTGGATGCAGATGGTGGATTCCTTTACTCCGAATAAGGAAAGCTACGGTGTCTACAGCTTTACCTTAACTGTAAAGCCGTATTCCATTAAGACGGTGACCAGTCTTCTGGACCGGGGACAGGAGTACAGCCCGGGACAGAATGATCCCAATGTGGACCGCGATGTGCTGGCGCTTCCTTATACCGATGATTTCGAGTATGCGGATTATGATACGGATGAAAAAGGAAGAACTTATCTGGAGCGGAGAGGAGGAACTCCAAGATATACGACAGACCAGTACGGCGCCTTTGAAGTACGGGAGGGAAGCTTTGGAAACCATGTGCTGACTCAGATGATCAACTATGAAAACCGGCCCTACGACTGGAACGTCTGGGGGAATGGAACCGATGAGAACAGCCAGACAACCGGCCGGCCGAGAACGGTACTGGGAGACCACCGGTGGACGAATTATACCGCGGGGATCGACTTTAAACTTGATCTGACAAGCCCGGAATGCTTTGAAAATTATGCGGGAATTGGCGTCAGAGAGGTCGTGCACGAGGGAACGAACGCCAATGATATAGCTACCTATACCTTCCAGGTCTTTCAGAACGGTTCGTACCAGCTCAGCTGCCGTACCGGCAAGAGTGTAAAGGGCACACTGGAGAATTTCGACAGCACAGTCTGGCATAATATGCAGTTATCTGCGGATGAAAATGTGCTGACAGCCTATGTAGACGGAAAAAAGGCAGCAGAACTGGTGGATGACAATCATACCTCCATGAGCGGCCGTGTCACGCTGACCAGTGGTTTTTATAACACGCAGTTCGATAATCTGGAGGTGCTGCCGATTGAGGGAAAAGCAGCGGCGGCAGAACAGAAGCTGGATGACACCAGTGAACTGATTACATGGAACGGAAACTGGAATCATGTGCTGAACGAGGGCTATGGCCATTACAACCGTACAAGAACTTACGGCGGCTCCATAGAGAAGGGCGTATATGCACATAACAGCGGCCAGATCCGTTACTACAAGGGCGGCAACCCGCTGGCCTGGGGATCAAACGACAGCAATGCCTGGGGAAGCGCGGCGGATGAGGCGCACTATGAATTTGATTTCTATGGCACAGGAATTGAAATCTTCGGGGAAGCAAACGGAAGTAATGGAACCGGTGACGTCTATGTAGACGGGGAAAAAGTGGGAACCGTCAATTATAATTCCGGAAATGGCGGTACAGGCCATAATGTATTTAACCTGGATCTGGATCCTGACCAGCTTCACACCCTGAAGGTGACGGCAACCAGCTCCTTTATCAGCCTTCAGAAATTAAAAGTAATCGGCGAGCCGGATGATTCCGGTGAATCAAGAGAAAATTCCTTCAGTCTCACCTTCCATGGAACAGGAATCCAGGTATTTGGCAATTCCGGTGCCGCCACGATAAAGGTTGAGGTAGATGGAGAGATCAGGGAGGCGGCATATCAGACGCCGGCAGCGGGCAACCGCCAGACCACATATGCACTCCAGAACCTGCCGGAAGGAGCGCACACTGTAAAAATTACAGTAGAAGGCGGCACCTACTATGTAGATGGAATCGACGTGCTTGGCACAGCGGCCGAGGGCGCTGCGGTAAACACGGCAAAGCTGCTGACGCTGATCGATACGGCAAAGAAGCTGACCAATGATGATGAAACGTATATGCCTGAAGACTGGGAGAATTTCCGGAAAGCGATTGCAGCGGCGGAGGAAGCACTTGCCGGCGGCAGCGCCGGGGCTGTGAATCAGGCTTACTTAGCACTCCGCAATGCGATGGAGAAGCTTGGGCTGGCAGGCGCCATTACCGAGGTTACGGGACTTGAGAAGCTTTATATAACGACAAAAGGTACAGTCCCCAGGATGCCGGACAGAGTTTCCATTATCCGTCTTGACGGAAAAGCATCTGAGGCGGATGTTGTATGGAACCTGTCGGAAGAGCAGTTTGACACCGTTTATAAAACAGTAGAAGTAACCGGAGAGGCCGGGGAAGATAAGTATCCGGTGAAAGCCAGAGTTATGACAGTTCCGCAGGAACTCCGGTATTACATTGACTGCGCGGCTGACGTGCCTGTGAATCCCAACGGAGGCGGGGCGTTAGAGATCCGTTCCTCAGTCTATGAAGCAGTAAAAAAGTATTTTGAGGCTGGCGGAAAAGCGCTGCTTAACGATACCGCAGATCAGAAGTATAATTCCGCAGCAGATCAGTGGGGATTTGAGATCACGGATTCTCAATATCCTTTAAAGCCAAGTCCGGATGGCGCAGAAGGCGAGTATGATAACTCCTATACGGCCGGTTGGAGGACAAACGGTTCAGAGATTGTCTATCATCTGACACTGGATGCCGGTACATATAAGATCACAAACGGATTCCATGACTGGTATGGAAGCCGTTCAAGGGATATGAGACCGGAACTGATCTATAAAGATGAAAACGGAAAGGAACAGAAAATTACGTTTGACACCATTTTATCCCGTGGAACGGATATGGCGGTAACCAATAAATTTACGCTTCCGGTAAGCGGTGATGTAATCTATAAGCTGGTGTACGCAGAACATGAAAAACCGATCATCAGCTGGCTGGCCGTGGAAGAATCCGCGAATTTAACGAGTATTGAAGTCAGTAAAATGCCGGATAAGACCATGTACTCCATCGGTGAAAAGCTGGATACAACAGGAATGGAGGTAACAGGCTATTACGATAACGGCACTGAAAGAAAACTGAGTGACAGCCAGTATTCCGTATCCGGATTTGATTCTTCTGTACCGGGAGAAAAGACCGTAACCATCACGGCGAAAGAAGATAACGTGACAGCGACAGTCAAGGTTACGGTTGGCGGCGACTCGGTGGAGGACATACCTGTGCTTCCGGTTGTGGCAGCGGAGGATCAGCTTCCTGAGACACTCACATTAAAAGTAAATGGAGAGATCAGGGATACGGCAGTAACCTGGAACTTAAAAGAAGGAGACTGGAGCCTTCCGGGAAGCACAGTGAAGCTGGAAGGCGTCCTTGAAAATCTGGACGCAGGAACCATCAGCTGGTCTCCGGTGGTTTACAGCAGTACGCAGGTGTACTTTATCGACTGCGGAATCGGTGTGAAGCGTGGAACCGTGGATAACACCGGCAGGACTTCAGAAATCTTTAACGCAGTGCACGATGCGGTGAAACATTTGGAGAACGACGTTCCGGATCAGGCAGGAGACGGCAATTCATGGGGAAGCGGCTCGGACTATGACGGCATAAAGGGATATGAAGAGAACCATGGTCTTCACGCAACCGGTTATTTCGGAAAGAACAGCATCGGAGATTCCTTTACTTACAAAGTGACCCTGGATGCAGGGGAATACAATATCACAACCGGACATACCGAGTGGTGGTCAGGCAACAGCCGTACCACGAAGGTGACAGCTTCCTATATTGGAACGGATGGAAACGTTGTAACGACGGAACTGGGCAGCAGCGGCTCTACAGGGGGAACCCAGTGGAAGGAACTGTACGTACAGGGGCATTTATCCGTACCTGAGAATGATACGGAAGTCACCCTGACGTTTACAGCAGCAGAGACAAAGGGAGCGGCAGTTTCCTATATTGCCATTGAAAGAGGCGAAGCGCCCGTCACAAAGCAGGCCATCAATAAGATTAAGGTGGACACCATGCCAAACAAAACCGTCTATGAGTTAGGCGAGGAATTCGAACCTGTGGGCATGGTCATAAACGGATATCATGGAAGTGAACTGGTTCGTGAATTGAAAGAAGAGGAATATACCATGGATGGACCGGATATGAATGAAGCCGGGCTCTCCAAGGTAACAATTACTTATGAGGACGAAAACGGAAAAGAATATTCCGCAATTTTCAGAGTAACCGTTTACGATCCGGAGGATTTGAGAGCAGACAGTATTAAGGTGGTAAGGGAACCGGAGAAAACCGTATATCTGCCGGGTGAAAACTTTGATGCAGACGGCATGGAAGTACGTCTTCTGCTGAAGGCTACAGCCAGCAATGCTGTCCCTGCCAGGGCAGAAAAGCTGGAAGACGGAGAGTACGATGTAGTCAGTGATCTCTCTGATCCGGGAAGAAGAAGTGTCGAAATCTGTTATTCTTATTTCGATGATAACGGGGAAGAAAAAGTGCTGAAGGATACGATTAAGGTAACCGTATTGGATGAAGAGGACGAGTTTTACCAGAAAGGCATCAGCATCGCGAAGCAGCCAAAGAAAACCGTATATCCTGTGGGCGGACAGTTTGATCCGGAGGGAATGGAAGTAGAGACTGTCATGAAGGCCAGCACCAGCAACGCCTCCTATGCGGAAAAAACTCTGGATTATGAGATTGGTAAATACGACTTCTCTGAACCGGGAAATAAGAAAATTAAGGTAACCCAGACGGGAACCGGAAAGAATGGAGAGGAAAAAGACTTTACTGCAGTAATAGAAGTAACGGTAACAGAAAACGAGGCGCTGGTGATGGAAGACAGGCTTGATTCCGTGATCCGCGATGCCTCCGAGATATTCGACAATGATACCGCAGCATATCGCACCATAAAGGAAAAACAGGATGCCGCCTCTGCCCTTCGTCATTCAGCAGCAGAAAGCTTTGCAGAGTATGAAGGCGAATTATCCAAAACAATGGTCCGGCAGATTGGAGAACTGGAAGACTACTTTATGGAGGCGTATCCCAATATCACCGTAAGAGTCAGCGGCGATCGTAATCTTACGGAAGGTGCAGCCGTCACCGGCGCAGTTCTGAGCGCTGATGCGGAACAGGAGAACCAGGTGATTACCCTGATGATGGAAGAAGCGGAAATACCGGATGGTCTGCCGGAGGTAAAAGCAGTGAAAGCGATGGATATCCGTCTGATGGTATCGGATGAGGAAATTCAGCCGGTGGTACCGCTGTTTTTGACAGCCAGAATACCGGAAGGGATAAGTCAGAAAAACCTGGTGATCTATCACGTAACAGAATCCGGGGAGATTGAAACCATAATACCGGAAACTGCCGATAACATGATGAGCTTTGGCGTATCATCCTTAAGTACCTTTGCAGCGGCAAATCCGGGAACGCTGACCGTTACAGGCATCAGGATTACAGCGAAACCGTACAAAACCGTTTATCAGATCGGTGAGTCCTTCGAGGCAGACGGCATGGTCGTGACGGCCGTCTATGAAAACGGTACGGAGGCAGTCGTAACAGAGTATGAACTGTCTGGTTTTGACTCTTCTTCAGCAGGAATCAAGCATGTTGTTATTACATACGGCGGCCGCAAGGCGATTCTGGATGTTACGGTTAAGTCAGAAACAGGGGACGAGCCGGATGACGGAGATAAACCGGGCAGCAGCGGCGGAAGCGGCAGCAGCGGAAGCAGCAGTGGAAGCAGGCCAAGGGTTAATACAACATCGACGGTAACAGGGACCTGGATGCAGGATCAGACCGGCTGGTGGTTTGCAAAGACGGCCGGCGGATACGTAAAAGCCGAGTGGGCGCAGATCAATGGAACCTGGTATTATTTCGGTGAAGACGGTTATATGAGAACCGGATGGATACTGTCCGGTAACCAGTGGTATTACTTACAGCCAGATGGTTCCATGACAGATAACAACTGGATCTGCTACAAGGATCACTGGTATTTCCTGCAGCCTGGAGGAGCGATGGCCGTGAGCGGCTGGGTGACATGGAATGGCCGCAGCTATTACCTGAATGCGGATGGTACCATGGCCGTAAATACAACTACACCAGATGGATATGTCACAGGTGCCGACGGCGCCCGTATCTGATCTGAGAACAGCATCTGAGGAATGACAGAATACGGGCATGGCTTCTGAATACCGGACAGCCGTGCCCGTATCACAGTATGAAAAAAAATAAATAACGGGGGTTAATGATGAACCGAAAACCACTGAAACGCCTGACAGCCATTGCGCTGTCCATGGCAATGACTCTTCCGGGAGCCATGCCGGTCTATGCAGTACCGGAGGGAGCAGAACGATCTTCCAATACCATGCCCGGATATGAAGAGCTGATGGCAGCCGATTACACTCTGTATCTGGTAAAATGCGGAGCTTCCGATCCGGCGGCAGTACCGGACGGATATAAAATGGGACTGCTCCAGACAGTTACCGACCAGAAAAATGGCCGGGATGCCACCGGATATACCTGGGGATACATAGAGAACGATTCATCAATCATATACGGAAAACTGGATACGAATCCCTCCTCTCTGGAGGCAGGGCTTCGCTATATGAGCGATAAAATCGAGTATGATCCTGATGCAAGCGGAATTACGTATCAATTTGAAATGCCGGAAGGCGAACGGACGTATCAGGTGACCCTGGGCTGTAAAAATCCCTGGGATACGAGACCGGCAGATATTACCCTGGAAGGTCAGACGGTAAAGAGCAGTTGGAGCTTTACCAAAGGCAGTCTGGCGGAAGAGACCTTCTCCGTGACCGTAAGCGACGGAGTGCTGGATGTCCGGGTCCATAACACGAACAGAACTTCCTCCAGTCAGGATGCGATGTTAAGCTACATAATCATAAAGGCTCCCTACGATCAGGAATACTTGAAAAACGCAATGAAGCAGTATACGCTGACCAGTCTGGAGCGGGAACTCTATTCGGTTCAGTCTCTGGAAAAATATGACGAGGCTTACGAATATGCCAGGAGAGCCGCGGAGTCGGAAGAGCCGGTATCTCAGGAAAAGATTGCCTCAAACTTAAAAAAACTGGCTGCTAAGTATAACGGTCTTCAGCCGAAGCAGGACGCCGTCAGTTATACCAGCTTTTCCGGTACCGACGGGGATGTGTGGCTCGATCAAAACGGAACGCCCATCCAGGCACACGGCGGCCAGGTACAGAAGTTTACGCATAATGGGGTAACGAAATGGTACTGGTATGGAGAAGACAAGACGGACGGCTACCGCACCGTGGACGGCGGAGTCCGTGTGTACTCCTCCACAGACCTCTATAACTGGGCCGATGAAGGCATAGCGCTCCGCAACCTGACGGACGAATACGACTTCGAGGAAGACTATTTTCATGCCTTATACGGTGATTACACGGAGGAGCAGAGAGCCAAGGTTCTGCTGGCCATCAATGATACCACTTCCGTGATCGAACGGCCCAAGGTAATCTACAATGAAAAGAATGACAACTACGTCATGTGGTTCCACGCGGACGGCCCCACAGAGACCAGTAATTCCAACTATGCGGCGGCCAGCGCGGGCGTTGCGGTCAGCGACAGCCCAGTGGGTCCCTTCAAATTTATCGACCGTTACCGCTTAAACTATGTGGCCGGAAAGTACGACCAGAGCAAAGGCATGGCCCGCGATATGAACCTTTTCGTGGATGACGACGGTACGGGATATATCATCTACTCCAGTGAGGAGAATGCCACGCTGTTTATTTCAAAATTAAACGAAGACTACACCTATCTGTCGGCCAGCCCGGAGACAGCAGTGCAGGGCGTGGATTTTTTAAGAAGTGAGACATTTGCAGGACAGAAGCGGGAAGCGCCGGCCATGTTTAAATATGACGGAAAATACTATTTAATGACCTCCGGATGCACCGGATGGGGCGCCAATCAGGCCAGCTTTGCCGTGTCAGAAAACGGGATTCTGGGAGACTGGAAGATCATCGGTGATCCCTGTGTGACGGACACCTCAGTCTGCAGCTATACGAGTGCGCTGACCTTTGGAACCCAGTCCACCAACATCATTCCCATCGATGCCGCCAATGGAAAGTTTATCTATATGGGGGATCGTTGGAACAATAAGAACCCCGGCCAGAACGAACTGATCGATCCGCAGTATGTGTGGCTTCCGGTTGAATTTGACGGCGAGGGCAATATGATTCTGCGTCCTTATGCGGACTGGAAGCTGGAGATGCTGGATTATATGGCACCGATTACCGTCAATACAGAACTTCCCAAAAGCATAAAGAAGGGAACCGCTCTGAGTGAGCTTCCTCAGAAACTCAGCATTACCGTCAATGGGGAGACAAAGGAAACCGCGGTAGAGTGGACGCTCGTTTCCGGCGATTTAAACAGTGTCGGACCCGTAACCATCAGCGGAAAGATGACGGGAACCGGAGGCCGTATGGTGACGATCGACGGATTCGTTTACTCCCGGGAACTGACATACCTGGTAGACTGCGGCGTCATGGAGGCGTCAGGAAGCCCGAAGGTATCCGGGCTTTATGAAGATGTGAAGAAGCACGTAACCCTTATGAACGAAACACCCGACCAGAAGGCGGAAGGAAGCAATACGTGGGGACACGGTTCCGGCTGCGATTCGCTTACCTGGAGAGCCGGCCTGGGACTTCACAGCACCGGCTGGTACGGCAAAGAGAATAAGACAGGAAATTCGTTTTCCTATGAATTTACACTGGACAAAGGCACGTATACCATTACGACGGGACACACGGAGTGGTGGAGTGCCGGCAGAACCACGAATGTAACCGCTTCTTATGAAGGCATCGCGGCCCCGGCAGAATTGGGAAGCGCGTCCTGGAGCGGCAGCAACGGCGGAATCACACAGAATGTAACGGGAAGCATTACCGTTCCGGCGGATCAGACAAAGGTAACCCTTACCTTTACAGCCGGAAGCGCCCAGGCGCCGGTAGTCTCTTACATTGCCATTGAAAAGAGCAGTATTGCAAACGTGTTTGATGATAATCTTTACCTGGCGGTCGCAGCCGGTAAGACGCCGGAGCTTCCGGAAACCGTGGAGGCAGAGATGGCGGACGGACAGATTACAGCGAAAAAGGTAATCTGGGAGATGCCGGAAGAGGGCTTCCACGAGGTGTGGACAACGAAGAAGGTGACCGGTGTTTTAGAGGGAAGCGACGTTCTTGTGACTGCTTCTGTCGAGGTGGTTCCGGAAAATCTTGTATATTTTATTGACAGCGGTTTTGCAGACGGGAAGATCTCTGCCGCATGGCAGGGAATCAGCCGGAGCATGGACTTAAAAAATGAAGCGGCAGACCAGAAATTTGACGGGACATGGGGATACGTGGAAGAGGGAATCTCGCCGCGAAATACCAGCTCCGGAGACAAATATGAGAATGGTTTTTATGCGCAGAAGGACCAGGAAATTGTATACAAACTGGCTTTACCGGCAGGTACCTACCGGTTTGCCAGCGGTTATCAGGAATGGTGGGCGCAGTGGAACAGCGGCCGTTCCATGGCAGTGAGCCTCCGGTACACAGATGCGGAAGGCAGCAGCCAGACGGAAGACCTGGGAACCATAACCCTTGGAAATGACACCGCAGGACATGTGCTGGAGAGCAGCAGGGAATTTGAACTTCCGGCAGACGGAATTGTGGAATTCCATGTAAAGAAAAATGCAGCTCTTGACGTTGTGCTGAGCTGGATTGCAGTGCAGGAAGTGAAGAAGGTTTCTCCTTCCGAAGCGGTCGATCTCGATTATGAGGCATTAAACGTTTACAATATCAATGAGGTAAGAGGTAATTTAACGCTTCCGGAAACCGGAGCGAATGGTACCGTCATTACCTGGGAATCCTCCGATGAGTCCGTCATTGCTGTCACCGGACTGGCTGAGGGAACGCCGATCGGCGTTGTCAGCAGGCCTGTAACAGATACCGATGTCACGTTAACGGCCACAGTCACCGCAGGTGATGTCAGCAGAGAGAAGGTATTTACTGCATCTGTACTGGCTAAGCCGGAGGAGAAGCAGATGGAATCCTACGTCTTCGCTTATTTTAAAGGCGAGGGACTGTCAAACGGCGAACAGATTTATATGGCCTCCAGCAGAGACGGGATGAACTGGGAAGATTTAAATGCATCGAAACCGGTACTGACTTCCAGACTGGGAGAAAAAGGCCTTCGCGATCCCTTTATCATGCGGTCTGCGGAAGGCGATAAATTCTATCTGATCGCCACCGATTTGAAAATCAACGGCAATAACGACTGGACAGCGGCTCAGACCAGCGGCAGCCAGTCCATCATGATCTGGGAGTCTGCCGATCTGGTAAACTGGTCGGACCAGAGAATGGTAAAAGTAGCGGCAGAAGGAGCAGGCTGTACCTGGGCTCCGGAAGCATTTTACGATGAAACCACAGGAGAATACATCGTATTCTGGTCCTCCAAGATTCCGGCCAGCCAGAATGTGGAAAACAACGATTATACCCACCGGGTCTATTATGCAAAGACGAGGGATTTCTATACCTTTACAGAACCGGAGATCTGGATTGAACTTCACAGCGAGAGCGGTGAGACGCTGAGCGTCATCGATGCCACGGTAATCAAAGTGGGAAATACGTATTACCGTTTTACCAAGAATGAGGCAGCGAAGCCTCATCGGGAGGGACTGCCATCCGGCGGCAAGTACACCATGCTGGAGACCAGTGATTCCCTGCTTGGCCAGTGGACAGAGATTGAGTCCGGCATCAACCAGATAAGCGGCGTGGAAGGCGCCACCGCATTCCGGTTAAACGGAGAACAGAAGTGGTGCCTGCTTCTGGATAATTTTGGAGGAGGCGGTTACTTCCCGCTGCTCACAGACGATATCGGAAGCGGAGCGTTTACGCGTCTGGACTCTTCAGAATATTCCTTCCCCGGGACCATGCGCCACGGAAGCGTCCTGCCGGTTACGGCTGACGAATACGGAGCCATCATGGATGAGTACGGACCTGCGGTTTTAAACAGCCCGGATCTGACGGGGACGGAACTGATGGAAGCGATTATCGGATCGGCAGCACCGGTCTATGAGGATACCTTTGACACGTATGAGACAGACGCCGCTGCAGATAAGAGTGAGGTCCTCGAGAATGAGGATGGAACGAAGCAGTACGTGATGCTGAACGATTCCTTTCTTGTGAAGGAAGATGCAAAAGGAAACAAGTATTTGCAGGCAGCGGCGACGACCAATATAAAGCTGGCCCAGGCAGGGATCGCTGCCGGGGAGGTGACAGGCCTTACGGATGCCCTGATTATGATGGATGTCATGATTCCGGGAACAGAAGAGAACTCTGTCAGATCCTATGCCCAGATCGGTACGGAGGGTGACCGTTCTTATGTGAAATTTGACTTAAAGAACTCGGCTGTCAATATCCGTGAAAATGGCCGGGACGACAGCGCTTCCTATACCTTCGAGCCGGGAGAAACGTATCACGTGGCCGTGCTGTATAAAGATGGATCGGCGTATGCCTATGTCAATGGAAAACTGATCCATAAAAAGGCGGCAAGCTCCTATGAAGAAGCAGGAATGGCCGTAATTGCAGTGGCCACGGGCGGAAAGATCGATAATGTACGGATTTACGATGCCTCTGCAGATGTAAGCGAATATGAGGCTGTCCTGGAATCGATGAAGCAGGTTGATGCGGAAGATTACGACGAAGAAGGCTGGGAAGAATTCGCGGCAGCGCTTAAAAAAGCGGAGAAGCTGATGAAATCGGCAGTGCCTTCCAAGGCGGATTTAGAGTCGGTTTTCCAGGCACTGACAGACGCTTATGAGAAACTGACGGAAGAGACAGAGTACTATACGGATCGCATTAAGATTACCCGGAAGCCTTACCAGACTGAGTACGAGCAGTACGATGATTTTAATCCGGAAGGCATGGAGGTGACCGAATACCGGATCGCCAGCGGCAGCAATGCAGTGAGAAAGACCGTACTTCCGGAAGAAGCCTATGAACTGGAGTATGATTTCTCTGAACTGGGAGACAGAGAGGTGGCAGTATCCTATACGGCGGCCGGAGAAAATGGAGAAGAAGTGATCTTTACGGACTCCATCACCGTAAAAGTCCTGGAAGAAATCGAAGAGGCAGAATACTATACCTCCAGAATCGCAGTCACGAAGAAGCCGGATAAGAGGGAGTATTCCATTGGCGAAACCTTCGATGCGTCTGGAATGGAGGTGACGGAATACTTAAAAGCCAGCGCAAGCAACGCTTCACCGAGAAAACGGGTGCTGTCTGAGGAGGAATATGAGACTGTGTATGATTTCTCAGGAGAAGGCAGCCGCAAGGTGACGGTCGCTTATTACGGCACTGACAAAAAGGGCGAAGAAAAGAAGTTTACCGATTACATTGTGGTAAGCGTAATGGCTGACACAAGCCAGGGCGGGTATACGACTGGAATCAGAGTGACAGCCCGTCCGTTTAAGACGGAGTATGAGACAGGCGAAGAACTGGATACCGGCGGCATGATTGTAAAGCGCATGCTGGTAAAAGAAAACGGAGAGAAGGCCGAGGAAATTTTAAGCGAGGGTGATTATACCATCTTCTATGATTTTTCCAAGGCCGGAACGAAAAAGGTCGTCCTCTCTTATATAGCAGAAGGAAAAGACGGAGCAGAGGAAGTCTTTGAGACTGATTTCAAGGTGACGGTGAAAAAGGCCGGATCAGACAAGCCTTCCGGCGGGAACATCGGTTCCGGAGGTTCCTCAGGCAGCAGCTCGGGATCCGGAAGTTCTTCCGGCATCAAAGCAGCTTCCGGGAAGAGAGAGACTTACTATACGGAAGGAAGCTGGAGCAATACGGAGACCGGCTGGCAGTTTAAAAAGGCTGACGGCACCATTCCGAAGAGCGAGTGGATCTACACTGGCTGGGGAGATCAGGATGACTGGTACTTCTTTGATAAAAACGGAAATATGGTTACCGGCTGGCATCTTGCCGATGGAAAATGGTTCTACTTGAATCCGGTTTCCGACGGAACCAGAGGACGGATGGTAACCGGCTGGCAGCTGATTGACGACAAGTGGTATTATTTCGAAGCTTCCGGAAGGATGATGGCATCGGCAACGACACCTGACGGGTATTACGTAGATGAAAACGGAGCCTGGGTGCAGTAAGTAGTGTGTAGTTAAAAATAATGCTTTATAAAAAGATTCCAGGATACTGAGAGGTTCCAGGAATCTTTTTATAATTCCGCCCGCTTTCGCTCTTCCACAAATCGTTTCCCGGATTAAATTGACTTCTGCCATGGAACAATGATATAATTTTTACTTAATGAGCAGAAGGAGATATGATATGGGAGAAGACGGAATCCGCCTGAATAAATTCTTAAGCGGGGCTGGAATCTGTTCCAGAAGGGAAGCAGACCGGCTGATAGAAGAAGGTAAGGTGACGGTCGGCGGAAGAACCGCCGTTCCGGGCCAGAAGATAAAAAAGGGAGAAACAGTTGTCTGTAATGGACGGACAATCGCAGCAGGTACCAGGGGTGCGGAGAAGAAACCGGAGCGTGTGCTCTTAGCTGTGCATAAACCGTGCGGAATTGTCTGCACCACCTCGGACAAGGACCGTGCTCCCAATATTGTGGACATGGTGGACTGTCCTGTGCGGATTTATCCGGCAGGACGCCTCGATAAGGAGTCCGAAGGGCTGATCCTGATGACCAACCAGGGTGACTTGGTCAACCGGATGATGCGCGGCAGCAGCGGCCATGAGAAAGAGTATCTCGTATGGATTGACCGGCCGGTGAAACCGGAATTTATTCAGAAAATGAGAAAGGGAGTATTCCTTCCAGAGCTTGATGTGACGACAAAGCCGTGTTTTGCAGAGAAGACGGGAGAAAAATCGTTCCGTATTGTCCTGACCCAGGGACTGAACCGCCAGATTCGCAGGATGTGCGAACAGCTTGGCTGTAAGGTGCGGAAGCTGAAGCGCGTCAGAATCATGAATATCGAGCTGGGCGATCTAAAAGCCGGCGAATCACGGCCGGTGTCAAAGAAGGAATACGCGGAGCTGATGCGCCGGCTGGAACATACTTCCGGCCTTTCCTTAAAGGATCGGGAGGAAAAACAAAAAAAAGACTCCGGAAAACGGAAATGATGCATGGAAAACTGCTGTTTCCGGTATGATATGGAATAGGAAAGAACGCAGTGAAAAGGAGATTGTAAGTGGACGAGAAAATCAGCAGAATGAAAGAACTGGCTGCCACTCTTACGGCCGCGGCGAAAACGTATTATCAGGAAAGCCGTGAGATCATGAGCAACTATGAATACGATAAATTATATGACGAACTGGCGGCGCTGGAAAAGGAGACCGGAGTCGTGCTGTCCAAGAGTCCGACTCAGAGCGTGGGATATGAGGTTCTCTCCGAGCTTCCGAAGGAACGCCATGAGAGCCCCATGCTTTCGCTGGACAAGACGAAGAGTACCGCCGATTTGCAGGAATGGCTGGGCGATCAGACGGGAATTCTCTCCTGGAAGCTGGACGGCCTGACCGTCGTACTCACTTACAGCGGCGGAACACTTAAAAAGGCTGTCACCCGCGGCAACGGAGAGATCGGAGAGGTGATTACCAGCAATGCCAGAGTATTTGCCAATGTACCGGTTACCATCTCCTTTCAAGGGGAACTGGTCCTGCGGGGGGAGGCTGTAATCCGTTATTCAGAATTCAATCGGATCAATGAAGCAATCGACGACGTGGATGCCAGATACAAGAATCCCAGAAATTTATGCAGCGGCTCGGTCCGCCAGCTGAACAGCCAGATCACGGCGGAGCGGAACGTGAATTTCGAGGCATTTGCACTGGTTACGGCTGAGGGCGTGGATTTTAACAATTCCAGGAAGGAACAGTTTGAGTGGCTGAAGAGACAGGGCTTCGATGTGGTGGAATACAGAACCGTTACGGCGGATACGCTGCCGGAAGCGGTAGAAGCGTTTGCCGAGGCTGTATCCGGATACGATATTCCTTCCGATGGTCTGGTCCTTCTCCTGGACGATATCGCCTATGGAGAATCCCTGGGACGGACGGCCAAATTTCCGAGAAACGCGATTGCTTTTAAATGGGCGGACGAGATCAGAGAGACGAAGCTCCAATACATTGAGTGGAGTCCGTCACGGACCGGCTTAATCAATCCGGTCGCCGTATTTGATCCGGTGGAGCTGGAGGGAACCACGGTAAGCCGTGCCAGCGTGCATAATTTGAGCATCATGGAATCGCTGGCCCTGGGGGAGGGCGATGCCATCACCGTTTATAAAGCCAATATGATTATTCCGCAGATTGCCGATAACCTGACCAGAAGCGGGAAGATACAGATTCCGGAGAAATGTCCGGTCTGCGGCGGCAGGACGGAGGTCCGCCAGGCAGGCGATGTCCGCAGCCTTTACTGCACCAATCCCGACTGCCAGGCCAAGCGGATCAAGAGCTTTTCCCTGTTTGTCAGCCGCGATGCGCTGAATATCGACGGCCTGTCAGAGGCAACGCTGGAGAAATTTATCGGCGCGGGATTTATTAAGGAGTTCGCTGACATTTTCCATCTTGACCGGTATGAGGAGACGATTACCCAGATGGAGGGCTTCGGGCAAAAATCGTATGATAACCTGATCCGGGCGACGGAAGCAGCCTCTCACACGACGCTTGCACGCATGGTTTACGGCCTCGGAATCTCAGGAATCGGTCTCGCCAATGCGAAGATGCTGTGCCGGAAATTTAAGTTCGATTTTGACCGGATGCGCCATGCCACAGCGGAGGAGCTGGTAGAAGTCGATGGGATCGGCGCCGTTCTGGCTGATGCGTGGATCCGTTACTTTGCAGATGAGAAGAATCAGGAGACTGTGGACCACCTTCTTTCTGAGCTGACTTTTGAACAGGAGGAAGAATCGGCGGAGGAAGCGGTCTTTGAAGGGATGACCTTTGTAATCACCGGCAGTGTAGAGCATTTCGCCAACCGAAACGAACTTAAGGAGGCCATCGAAGCGCGGGGGGGCAAGGCCACAGGCTCTGTGACTTCGAAGACAACGTACCTGATCAACAATGACGTGACGTCTAATTCTTCCAAGAATAAGAAGGCAAAGGATTTAGGCGTGCCGATTATATCAGAGGAAGAGTTTATCAAGATGCTGGGGGAATAAGCGATGCCGATTAAAGTACAAAAAGATCTGCCTGCAAAGGCCATACTGGAAAAAGAGAATATCTTCATCATGGCGGAGGACCGGGCACTGAGCCAGGACATCCGCCCTCTGGAGATCCTTATATTAAATCTGATGCCGGTGAAGGAGGACACGGAGACGCAGCTTCTGCGGGCGCTCTCCAACACGCCTCTTCAGGTGGACTGCACTTTTTTGATGCTGGCCACCCATACGTCGAAAAATACGTCGGCCAGCCATTTAAACAAATTCTACGTCTATTTTGATGAGATTAAGAATAAGAAGTTTGACGGCATGATCATTACCGGGGCTCCTGTGGAGAATCTGGAGTATGAGGAAGTCAATTACTGGGAAGAGCTTCAGACGATTATGGAGTGGGGAAAGACCCATGTGACGAGTACATTACATATCTGCTGGGGAGCCCAGGCCGGACTCTATTACCATTACGGGATTCCGAAATATAAGCGGGAGAAGAAGCTTTCCGGTATTTACCGCCACAGGGTTTTAGACCGTAAGGTGCCGCTGGTGCGCAGCATGGACGATTACATTATGGCTCCCCATTCCCGTTATACGGAGGTGCGCAGAAAAGACATAGAAAAAAATCCGGAGCTGGTGGTTCTGGCTGAGTCGGATGAGGCGGGAGTATTTTTAGTGATGAAGCGTGACGGAAGCCAGGTGTTCGTACAGGGGCATCCGGAATATGACCGCATGACGTTAAACAACGAGTATCACAGGGATTTAAAAAAGGGACTGAACCCGGAGCTGCCCTGCAATTACTATGAGGACAACGATCCCTTCGCGGTTCCGGTTCTTTCGTGGAGAAATGCGGCGAATACGCTGTATGGTAACTGGCTGAATTTCTACGTATATCAGATCACGCCCTATGATCTGGAGGGGAATCCCTGTAAGACGCTGTATTAGCGGGCTTTTTGGGACTTTTGATGGGAGTTATCTATTCCTAAAATACTGGCATAAATTACCCTAAATTGGTGTAAAAATGGTGTCACGAGCAAAAAAATTGGTGTCAGAATAGTAAACGTTGTGAAGAGGGATATAAATATATAAAAACTTAATATTTGGACATCTAAAAAAGTCCATGAGTATGTAGCAAATTATATTCATGGGCTTATTTTAGTGCCTGAAAATGTAGTGCAAAGGATATGGTGTAAAATGATGTTGAGATTGAATTGTGATTAGATTGAAAAAAGTGATATAATGTTAGTATTAAAGTTGGCTGATAAAAGCCTGTAAGAAGAAGTTTAATTATGCGAAACAAGGAAGGTGTTTTTTAGAAAGGATGGAATAAATGAAAACGAAGATAACCTTGATTATAATGTCTGTATGTCTATGCTTAGTATTTACAGCTTGTGGAAGCAGTAAGGTTGATCCAGAATCCACCAAAGTAAGCAACGACGATTTGAAAACTGATATGATAATAGATAAAAATTTAAAATTAGAGGCACCTAATATTTTTGTTATTGATGGTAAGGATATGGACGAGTTTTGGGACAGTTATTTTTCGGAAACAGATATTGAAAACGAATGGTTCCATGCTTCTGATAGCGGATACAATATAGCAATATTTGGAGCGTTGAAAGAAAACCCAAAACAGGGAGTTGTATGTCTACTTACTGTAAATCCAGATTATACTGTATCTAGTACAGAAAAAATACTATCCCCTTATGAGGGAGGGAGTCTATCAGTTATTGATCGAACAAGTATAGCAAAAGAATTTAACATGGAAGTACAGGAAGAGAGTGGGCTTGTTTACTTATTTAATTTTTATAATGGCTTTATTGCATATAAGAAAGATGAAAGTGGTGATTGGAAATATTGGAAAACATGAGAATTATGTCTGATAAAAACAGTAGTTTTATAAAGTGTTTATACGAGTTTTTAAAGCGCAAATATAGCATTACATCAGGCATTTACCAACTGAATAACTGCTGCTCATAGTAGAGGCACCAAAGAACCGTAAATCTATATTGGGTTTACTGTTTTTCTTATGCCTATGCTAATGTATATCAAGAGATAGTGGAGGTTGTTTTATAATTAGTAATTGCATTTCTGGTGGAAATGTTCGGTCAAAGAAGTTGGGCATATTTCCGCAAACGGACGAGAGGACATGACATTCTTACTGTCCTCTCGCTCTACAGCGTAGGGGGAGCGGTACATAGAGGATTGGTAACGGATACTTTCCAGATGCTATTTACACCGAAGATATGTAACTCCATTCGGCGCGTTGATAAGATGTATAGTATACTCCCACTGTTGAAGATGTCCCTTTATCTATTCTGTAGGAAATTCATTATTCTCATCTGTTTTTTGGCATTACTCGTTTATTGGTGTTTGGAGAACAAGCTTAATAAGCGGTACACCTATGAGGAAATCGTTTCTGCCCTAAAAGGATTTGCCTTTGCGGATGTACAGGGACAAGGTTTTATCCCTATATACGAATTCACGAAATTGACAGATGAACTGCACAAAATAAGCGGTTTTGAAACCGACTATGAATTCCTCACCAAAAGCAGGATGAGAGAGATCCAGAAATTGAGCAAAAAGAAGACAAGCTAGTAAAAATTTTTAACGCTTCCCAGAAACAAGAAAAAGACTATATATCAAAACGAAACAACACCGCTGTAACCCCTGATAGAATGGGCATTATAGCGGTGTTTTGTTAAAAAGACTGTCAAAGACGGGATTATAACATGATTCTGCCGCCGGCAGCAACCGGAAGCGGAGGAATCGATTGCACTAAAAGTTCTGTTGTGGTAAAATCCAAATAGTATGTGTACAGAGGCGCCGCACCGAGGTGCTGCAAAAGACGGGAGAAATTACAATGCCTAAAAAATTACTCGCACTGTTCCTTGTTCTTACCTGCGCAGCATCGGCCATTACAGGCTGCAGCAGCAGTAAAAACAGAGTAGTGAATGAAGATAACCAGATTGATCAGGAGATCGTAACCATCACATTTTTCGGAAACAAATATGAGCCTGAGAATGTAATTGTAATCGAGCAGATTATATCGGATTTCATGAGGGAGAACCCGTCTGTCCGGGTGTCCTATGAAAGTCTGAAGGGGAATGATTATTTTGAGGCTCTGGAAAAGCGAATGGAGCATGGCAGAGGCGACGATATCTTTATGGTGAACCATGATGTACTTCTGAAACTGGAAGCGAACGGGCAGGTCGCGGATCTGTCAGGACTTTCCACACTGCCCGATTTTACGGATGAGATGAGGAGCCAGATGGGAGAGGGGAAAATCACCTGGGTTCCGACAACCGTATCGATCTTCGGCCTTTACTGCAATCTGGATTTACTGAAGGAACATAAACAGGAGGTTCCCGGAACACTGTCTGAATGGGAAGCCGTCTGCGAATATTTTGTAAACTGCGGGATTACACCGGTTATAGCCAATAACGATATCTCATTAAAGACACTGGCCATTGGCCGGGGCTTTTGGCAGGTATATCAGGATAAGCGCCAGACGGAGGTGTTTGGCCAGCTTAATCACGGCAGGGAGACACTGAGCGAATACTTAACAGACGGTTTTTCGATTGTGGAGACGTTTATCCGCAGGGGATATCTGGACGCGGAAAAGACGTTAAACACCAAAAAGACCTCCGACGATTTGGACGATTTTATCCGGGGAGAGTCCCCTTTTCTGCTAACCGGCGCCTGGGCGGCCGGGCGTGTGGCCGGTATGGAACCGGACTTCCGGTTTGAGGTGGCTCCGCTGCCGATTCTCGACGAGGGCAGTATGCTGGTGATTAATCCCGATACCCGTCTGAGCATCAATGCGCAGAGCGATCATTTCGAAGCTGCCATGAAGTTTGTGGAGTATTTTACAAAAGCCGAAAATATACAGAAGTTTGCCGACCAGCAGTCTTCCTTCAGTCCGCTGAAAGGGGGGAGCCCCTCCTCCGTTTTAGAGATTCAGCCCCTGATTGCCTGCTATGAATCAGGACAGACGGTGATTGGAACCGACGATCTGCTGAAATTACCCATATGGGAGCTGACGGCGGAAGTCTCACGGAAGCTGCTGGCAGGGGAAGAACTGGAATCTGCCATGAGCTGGATGGATCAGCAGGCTCAGGAAAGGATTGTACCATGATAAAGCAGCAGGAGGGAAAAGCAAGGATAAAAATAGCCATGGTAGCGCTTCTCGTCAGCGCGCTCATTGCATTCATCAGTGTCTTTTTTGTGAGCGCAGTGCGCGAGCAGCTCTGGCAGCAGTCTGTCGGTACCATTCGGGAGAGTACCCAGCAGGGAATGAATACACTGCGGGTTCAGCTGCAGGAAGAGTATGGGGAAATGGAATCCATGGCCGGTTATCTGAACCAGTACGACGCCGGCCAGCAGGAGGAGCTGAACGTGCTGATCAGCAGTTATGACCGTGTGGACGGCAGAATTTCATTCTATCTGGAAGACGGCCGCATTTTTCCGGAAGGGAATCCCGGTGACTCGGCAGCTGCGGAGTTTCTGGCCAGTGCTTCCGGGGAACAGGGGATTATCGATCCCCATATCTGCAGTGCCAACGGGGTCAACGAGTTTAACCTGTACAGAAAAGCAGTGCTTAAGGACGGAACAGCAGGGTATCTTTTAAAGTCCTACGATGTGGGAGAGATTGTGGACAGCTTTACCGTCTCATTCTATCACGACGCGGGCTTTTCCTACGTGGTGGACACTGATGGGAATGTGCTGATCCGTCCGCCGCATCCGGGCAGCAACAAGACGGTGCAGAACCTGTTTGACATGCTTCCGGACTCTCAGAATGATTCTGATAAACTGGCGCAGTTTGCACAGTCCCTGATCGATAAGCGGACAGGCTGGGCTACCTTTACCTATCAGGGGGAAGACACGGTATTCTGCTATATACCGCTGGGACTGAATTCGGACTGGTATCTGATTTCGATTATTCCCCAGGATGTGGTGGAAGCGCAGACGAATCAGATTTTAATCCGCACCTTTATTCTGATTGCGTTTATTCTGATCGGACTGGCTGTGCTGGTGACTGTTTACTTACGGTACGTCAATCAGATGAACCGGAAGCTCAGGAGTCAGGCCGGTTATATCGCGCATCTTTACAATGCGATACCGGAAGGAATCGCGCTGATGTCAGTGGAGGCGCCTTACCGTCTGCTGCAGCTGAACCGGGAAGGAATGCGGCTGCTGCATGTTCAGGAGGAGAACTCCAATGGAAAGCAGCTGATCGATTTCGTCCATCCGGACGATTATCCGATGGCTGCAGATATCTTCCGGGCGGCGGCCGGAGATGACAGGAAGCACTCCTTTGAGAACCGTGTCGTGAGGGAAGACGGGAGCTTTTTCTGGTCAGGTGGCCTGGTGGAGAAAACGCTGAACGAAGACGGAACGCCGATCCTGATCGCCACGTTTCATGACATTACCATGGAAAAGCTGGCGGAAGAAGAGGCGGAACGGGAGAAGCTTCAGGAGCGCAGGATGCTGATCAGTGCGATCTCCAACGTGTTCCCTGTCATTATCAGTCTGAATTTAACCAGCGATACTTTAAACTTTATCTATCTTCAGCCCGGCCTGCTGGCTGAAATGGGCGGACAGGAATCCTTCAGCAGACTGTACCAGGATTTCATGGAGTCGGTACATCCGGACTTCCAGGAGGATTTCCGGAATCGTCTGTCACCGGAAAATCTGAAAAAAACACTGGGCAGCAGCCGGCAGGAAGTGTTTTTGGAGGCCAGGATTTTATTGACGGATGGCCAGTATCACTGGACCTCCACCCAGATTATCTACGTGGAAAATCCTTATTCCGGCGACCAGCTGGCGATTCTTTTATCACGCCGGATTGATGAACAGAAGCATGAGGAGGAACAGCACCGCCAGGCGCTTCAGAGCGCTCTGGAGAGTGCAAAGGCGGCCAGTGTGGCAAAGAGCCGGTTCCTGTCTAATATGAGCCATGATATCAGAACGCCGATGAACGCCATTATGGGAATGACTGCGATCGCAGCCTCACATATGGACGATCAGGAGCGGGTGCGGGAGTGCCTGAGAAAGATTAATCTGTCGAGCAGCCATCTGCTCAGCCTGATCAATGATATTCTCGATATGTCTAAGATTGAGAGCGGAAAGATATCCCTGCGGGACGAACCGTTTAACTTTGCGGAGCTGGTGGCAGAGGTGGCGGAACTGATACGCCCTCAGGCTGACGCGGGTCACCTGGACATGAACCTTAGTCTGATGGATTTAAAAGATGAACTGGTAGCTGGAGATCCCCTCCGGGTCCGTCAGATCTGTTTTAATGTTCTGAGCAACGCCGTAAAATATACGCCGGAAGGCGGTCACATCAGCGTGAAGCTGTATCAGAGGGACAGCGGGCGAAGAGAGTATCAGAATTTTATATTTGAGTGCTCGGATACCGGCCTTGGCATGAGTCCGGAATTTCTGGATAAGCTTTTTCTGCCGTTTGAGCGGGTGCAGGATTCCACCCACAGCAGGGTAACCGGAACCGGCCTGGGTATGGCGATAACGAAGAATATTGTGGATATGATGGGCGGCGATATCCAGGTGGAGAGTGAACTGGGAGAAGGCTCTGCATTCACCGTGACGCTGCCGCTCCGTTTACAGAATGTTCCGCCGGAGGAGGTTTCTTCAAAATGGCTGGGCATTCACTGTCTGATTACGGATGACGACGTGCAGACCTGCAAAAGTGTCACGGAGCTTCTTGAGGATATCGGGATGCGTGCGGAATTTACGACAGAGGGAGTCACGGCGGTCAGTCTTGCGGCTCAGGCCATGGAACGTGAGGACCCGTTTGAGCTGATGATCATCGACTGGAAGATGCCGGATATGGATGGAGTGGAGATCACGAGGCGCATTCGAAAGACAGCGGGAGATGAAGTGCCGATCATCATTCTGACGGCATACGACTGGTCCGAGATTGAGGAAGAGGCCAGAGCGGCGGGAGTGACGGCTTTCCTGGCGAAACCGTTCTACCGCTCGAAGATCTGCTATCTCCTCCGGGAACTGGAGGAGAAAAAGAGTCCGGCCGATGATAAGGAGACTGCGGTCAGCCACGATTTTAGGGGCAGACGCGTCCTGCTGGCGGAAGACAATCTGCTGAACCGGGAGATAGCCCATACTCTCATTGAAGAGATGGGAGCATCTGTGGAAGATGCATGTGACGGTGCGGAGGCGGTTCGGAAGGTAGCCGCTTCGGAAGAGGGATACTACAGCCTGATTCTGATGGATGTGCAGATGCCTGTCATGAGCGGGTACGAGGCGACGAAAGCCATACGGAAGCTGGAACGCCGGGATGCCGGGAGGATTCCCATCGTTGCCATGACTGCCAATGCATTTGAGGATGACAGGCAGGAAGCGCTCCGTGCGGGGATGAACGCCCATTTTTCCAAGCCGATCGATGTCAAAGAGCTGGAGATGCTGCTGAGCCGGTATCTGGAGAGAACAGAAGAGAATGAGGAATGATAATTCAGAAAGCGGAGGCGGGGGCGCGATGAAGGATTTTAAAGTATCAAAGAAGCTGTTTATCTCATATGCAGCCATCATGATCCTGTTTGTGGTAAGCTGTTTTGTGAGTATTACTGATTTTGTCAGTCTGGGGAAACAGATCGAGGCGTTCTATACCGGACCATTTACGGTAAATGAGAGCGCCAGTATCATCAACTCGAACTTTGAACGGATGCAGAAGGCTGTTTACAGATCCATTTCCAATACGGATCCTGAGATTACAAGCGAAGCGATTGCCAATGCCAGGGAATGCGCGGTTGCCATACAGGAACAGGTACCGGTTGTTAAGTCGCATTTTAAGGGCGATCAGCAGATCATAGACCGGCTGGAGGCCGCGATGGAGAAACTGGCACCGATGAGAGAGACGGTTCTTTCCCTTGCGGCAGAGAATAAAAACGCCGAGGCGGCGGACTATATGGAACACAACAACATCCTTGTGATTCATGAGGCACAGGAACAGCTGAATCAGTTAATAGAGAGCGGAAACCGGATGGGAGCGAGCCTGGTCTCTGGATTGAAAGAGAAACAGGCGCGGGCCGTGGTTAGCCTGATACTGCTGGGAAGTGCAAGTATGGCGGTCAGTATCGTCTTCGGGATCTATATAACACGCGGGATCACACGGCCGGTCAGAGAGCTGGAGCAGGCGGCTCTTGCCATGGCAAGGGGAGAGTTTTCTACTGTCCGTGTCGAATACGAATCCAAAGATGAACTGGGAAATCTTGCTTTCAGCATTCGCAGCATGGTGGATACTCTGGCAAATGTCCTTCAGAGCGAAACTCAGATGCTCAATGAGATGTCAGAAGGGAATTTCAGTGTCCGCAGCGGCAAAGACGAGTACTATATCGGGGAATTTGAGCGGCTTCTGTGTTCCATGCGCAAGATCAATCACGGATTAAGTGCGCTTCTGCTTCAGATCAGCCAGTCGGCAGACAGCGTGGCGGCCGGTTCAGAACAGGTATCCTCCAGTTCGCAGAATTTGGCCCAGGGAGCCACGGAACAGGCTGCTTCCGTAGAAGAACTGACCGGAATGATGAACGAAATATCGGATCAGGCGTACCGGAATTCCAGGGATGCACAGGAGGCCAGTGAAAAAACTCAGACTGTCAGAGACAATGCGGCGGAAAGCAGCCGCTGTATGCAGGAGATGCTGCATGCAATGGCAGAGATCAGTGATAAATCCGATGAGATCAGAAAAATCGTTAAGACGATTGAGGACTTTTCATTCCAGACCAACATCCTGTCGCTGAATGCGGCGGTGGAGGCTGCCCGTGCCGGGGACCGGGGCAAGGGTTTTTCCGTCGTGGCCAATGAGGTGAGGAGTCTGGCAAGCCAGTCGTCCGCTGCTTCCAGAAATACCGCAGCCCTGATTCAAAGTTCTCTCCAGGCGGTAGAGAACGGCAGAAAGATAGCCAATGAGACGAGTGAGGCGCTGACGGCAGTGGTCCAGGGGATTGAAATGGTGTCAGAGCTGCTGCACCAAATCACAGAGGCGTCATTAAAGCAGTCTGACGCGAACCGGCAGGTCACTGAGAATATCAACCTGATCTCCGATGTGGTTCAGACAAACTCATCCACGGCGGAAGAATGTGCCGCTGCAAGCGAGGAGCTGGCTTCCCAGGCACAGTTATTAAAGGAACTGGCCGGTAAGTTTCAATTAGCGGATATCAATGATCGGAAGGTGTGAGAGATCGGGCAGAATATGGAACCCCGCCACCATTCCTATGCGTAACAGAAAACACCGGGGAAAGTCCGGCGGTTTTGAGTGAAGACTCAAAGCCGCCGGACTTTTTGTGCTGCCGGAGCCCCAGCCGGAGGATACGGAAGCTGCCTGAAAGCTTCTCACTGTGAAGTATTGTGTTTTCTTTAAAACTGAATTATAATTGAAAGAGTCGTATATGAACAAGCTTTGTATCTGACAGATTATGGGGGATAAAACGGATGGAAGTGAATTTAAGCTATGACCAGTTGAATGATGAATACAGCATGCTGATGAGTGTGTTGGGAGCCAGTGTCAGCAAGCATCTGATCGATGAACACTATACCTGTATCTGGGCGAATGATTATTACTATGAATTAATCCATTATACCAAGCCCGAATACGAAGCATTGTTTCAAAATCACTGTGATAAATATTTTTATAATAACCCGGAAGGCTGGAAGCTGCTCACGGAAAAGATTAACTCTGCGCTGGAGAAAAAGGAGAAGAGGTACACTATCTTTCTGCCCATGATTTATCCGGATGGAGAAAAATTCTGGGTCAAGCTGCAGTCGGTATTTACAGATGAGTGTATTGACGGATATCCCGTCGCCTACACTACGATGACGGATGTGACTGAGATGGTGCTGGCGCGCCAGGAGCAGGAGTATACGCAGCAGGTCGTCGAGAAAGTGACGCAGGAGCAGGAGATGTTAATGGGGGCGCTGAATGTCAGCGTCAGCAAGCATCTGATTGACGAACATTTTACGTGCGTCTGGGCCAACGAGCATTACTATAAACTGATCGGCTATCCGAAGGCAGAGTACGAGGCACTGTTTCACAATCATGCCGATGAATATTACAGAAATAATCCCGAGGGCTGGGAAATGCTTGCGAATAAGGTTCAGTCTGTTCTGGAAAGAGGAGAAGACCAGTATGAACTGATTATACCCATGAAATATAAGGATGGAACCGGATACTGGGTGAAGGTGTTCAGCTATTTCACAGACGAATATATCAACGGCATCCGCACATCCTATACCGTTATGACCGATGTGACGGAACTGGTACATATGAAGGATGAGCAGGAGATGCTGATGAAAACGATGAAGGTCAGCGTCAGCAGGCATCTGGTGGATGAACATTTTACCGTGCTTTGGGCCAATCATTTTTATTACGAACTGATTGGGTATTCGAAGCAGGAGTATGAAGCATTGTTTCACAACCACTGCGATGAATACTTTCAGAACAATCAGGACAGCTGGAACGCGATTCACCGCAAGATTAACCAGATGTATGAAAATGGGAAAAAGAGCTATGAGGTCTTTCTTCCCCTTAAGATACCGGATGGCTCTACCTGCTGGGTTAAAATGGTGGGCTTCTTTACAGATGCCCGTCAGGACGGAAAGCAGCTGGCCTACACCACTATGGTCGATGTCACGGATATGATACAGATTCAGCAGGAAAAGACCATCGCCTACGATAATATCCCGGGTTTTATTGTCAAATACCGGGTTCTTCCGGAACGGCTTGAAATGATTGAGGCAAGTGACCGCATCACGGATATCTTCGATGTGGATCTCAGCCGTCTTTCGGCCCTGGACTGCTACTCCATTCTCCAGCCGGAGAGCAGAGCGGTGCTGGAGGCCAATCACCCCAGCTTTCTCAGGCGGGAACCTTTTGAGGGAAGTATCTGCGTGAAGGATAAGTATGGCCGGGACCGCTGGTTTCAGATTCACTGTGCGTGTATTGATTTCGTCGCGGATGATCCGGTCTATCTGACTGTCTTTATCGATATTACCGATATAACGGAACTTCGGGAGCTGCAGAGCAAGCTGGAAGAACGCACGGTTATGCTGAACACCGCCCTTGAGGAAGCGAAACAGGCCAATGAGGCCAAATCGGATTTCCTTTCCCGTATGAGCCACGATATCCGCACTCCGATGAACGTGATAGCGGGTATGACAGAGATAGCCGGTTCTCACGTATATGAGCCGGAACGCGTGAAGGACTGCCTTCAGAAGATACGCCTTTCCAGCCACCATCTTCTTGGCCTGATCAATGACGTTCTGGATATGTCCAGAATTGAAAACGGGAATTTCCATATTAATATGGTGCCTGTTTCGCTCCCGGCAGTTTTAAGAGAAGTGATTATGATTACGCTGGCCGGAATCCGCGAGAAGGCTCAGATCTTCGACGTTCATCTGGTGAACCTGGAGGATGAGCAGTTTTACAGTGATGCACTCCGTCTTCGCCAGATCCTGTTGAATCTGCTGTCCAACGCCTGCAAATTTACGCCGGTGTCGGGACGGATCGTCTTTGAAGTGGAGCAGAAGGACAGAACTGCGCTTATATTTACCGTTTCTGATACCGGCGCGGGAATGAGTCCGGAGTTCCTTGAACATATATTTGAAGCGTTCACCCGCGAGCAGGACAGCAGGACAGACCAGATTGAGGGAAGCGGTCTCGGGATGTGCATCACAAAAAGGCTGGTGGATATGATGGAGGGAACCATTACCGTCAGCAGCTGCCCGGGAAAGGGAACCACGTTCCAGGTGACACTTCCCGCGGCGGTTGTCCAGGAGGAAGAAGAGACGGCATTCCAGGGAGTCCGTGTTCTGCTGGCCGATCATGATCCGGCAGTCCTTCAGTATGGCTGCCAGGCACTTTCTTCGCTGGGAGCAGAGGCGGAAGGTGCAGGAAGCGGTGAAGAAGCGGCCAGGCTGGTTCTTTCCCGGCACAGGGAAGGCCGCGAGTTCAGTGCCGTGATTTTGGATTTGGATTTATCGGAGCCGGATTGGCTGGAGACGGTAAGAAAGATTCGGGAGGCCGGAGACGGCAGCCGGCCGCGCCTTATTTTATCCGCGTATGACTGGAACGACAGGAAGGAAGAGGCGATGCGCGCAGGAATCTGCGGATTCGTAGAAAAGCCGCTGTTTCGCTCCGCGTTAAAGGAGTGTCTCCTGGAGCATCTAAACGGCAAAAAGCAATCGGAGCATCAGCAGATGTCCTTTGATTTCAGCGGAAAGACGTTCCTGCTGGCGGAGGACAATGAGTTAAACAGGGAGATTGCACTGGAGCTTCTGGGCAATATGGGAGCCGGGATGGAGACTGCGGTCAACGGCGAAGAGGCTGTAAAACGGTTTAAGGAGAGTCCGCCCAATTATTATTCTCTGATCTTAATGGATATACAGATGCCGGTGATGAACGGCTACGAGGCCGCGCGCGCAATCCGCTCGATGGACCGGCCGGATGCGAAAGCCGTGCCGATCATTGCCATGACGGCTGACGCCTTTGTAGAGGACATTCAGAATGCAAAGGCCGCCGGAATGAACGGACATATGGCCAAGCCCCTGGATTATGAGGGGCTGTCGCAGGAGATCAATAAGTATCTGAAGTAACTGCGGGATGCCGTGTTTAAAATTTCCTTTCTCTGCCAATACTTGTTACTATCAAACGAATATCAAAAACAAGCAGGTGAAAGTGAGGAAACAAGCATGAGCAGGCATTACCTTGTGTATTCCCTGTCAGATCCCTCGAAGGCACAGCGGATTGTCAGCGAGATCGGAAAAGTGGCAGGGGTGAAAATGGTGAATATCTCTGAGGACTTAAGAGAGTTAAAGATTGATGCGGAGGCGGCAGAGTTCAGCATGGTCATGGACCGGGTGGTAAACATCTGCAGTAAGGTATCCTACGGCTGCGAAGTGAAATACAAATTCACGTAAAATTCGTGAAAGGTGGTATAAGCGATATATGGGCTTATACCACCTTTTTTTGAAATAATTAAATAAAAATTTAATAATATTAAGCCCATATCCTGAAGCCTTCAGGCTTATGTTAGATCCTATATAAGGAATAGACGAAAATGCAAAAGAAATATTACAAAATTTAGTAAAATCATATTGACAAAACTTAATTACTGGTGTATATTTTAGATATAATTTAATTACTAATTAAATGAAAATTCAATAGTGTTTAACAAGGAGGAGAATCGTGAAAAGGAAATTAACAACAGTTCTTACAGTTGCCCTGGCGGCGGGGATGATGATGACGGGGTGCGGCAGTTCGAATTCAGGTACAGAGACAAAGGAAAGCGCAGCGACTGCGGCGGCAGATTCCACCGCAGCAGATACCACAGCGGCAACGGAAGCGGCAAAGAGCGGAGAGGTGACAACCATTCGTTTCTATGGCTCTGATTCCGAGTATAATCAGAATATCGTGGCAGGATTCCAGGCAGAGAATCCGGACATTAAGGTAGAGATCGTTCCGGTAGACTTTGATAACGCGGAGCAGGTCATCAAGACAGGTATTGCCTCCGGCGATCCGGTAGACGTAAGCTTCTTCTGGGGCAGCCAGATCAATGCGTTTACAGAGGACAACATGGCGTATGACTTAACTCCATATTTAACAGAGAACAACAACGAGTGGAAGGATATCTTCGTTCCGGCTTACATAGATGCGGGTATGGTGGATGGAAAGTATTACGCAGTCAGCTACCAGCCGGTTATTGAGACAATCTTCTATAATAAAGATTTATTTACCCAGTATAATGTAGAGCTTCCGACTACCTGGGACGAGATGGTGGAAGCATGCAAGGTGTTCAAGGACAACGGCGTGTACGGCATCGGCAACTGGAACGGCCAGAACCATCAGCTTCTTCAGTTCGCCTATCAGTATATGGCCAACGACGGAACCCTGGAAGAGTTTGTTTCCGGCAAAGGCGATTTTACACAGTGTGAAGGCTTAAAGAAATGTCTTGAGAACTGGAAGAGCGTATACGATGCAGGATACTGGTATCCGGGCGAGGGCGCGTTAACCTCCACGAAGGATCAGACACAGGCCGCATGGTATCAGGGAAAGGTTGCCATGATGTTTGACGCAGGCTCCAACGCAGGCGAATATACGAAGAACAGTGAATTTGAAGTTGGAATCCTTCCGTTCCCGTACGTAGCAGAAGGCGGAAAATACGCCCTGAACACAGTAACAAACGCACTGTTTATTCCGGCCAATGCAAAGCATCCGGAGGAAGCGGTAAGATTCATGAAGTATTATACAAGTGATGCAGGAATTGAAGAGATCATTAAGAGCGGAAGACTGCCTGCTACCATTTCCATGCAGGATAAGGTTGACAGCCAGATCTTAAAAGACCTTCTTGCCACAACTGTAGGCGACAACGTAGTGGGTTACAAGCAGATGCAGGGACTTTCTTCTGAGATCAATTCCTTCCTTCAGAATGATATGATCGGCATGGTCTGCAGTGGCACCAGTGTGGAAGACACACTGCAGCAGCTGGAAGATTTAAGGCAGGGAACCGTGAAAGGCGAATAAGGAAGAAGCAGGAAACATGCGCTGAGAGGGGAGTGCTGGCGGCGCTCCCCCTTTTCCTTACATAGAGGTAAAAAATATGCAGAAATCAAAGAGAAAAATGAGCAGTATCGAGAAAAAGTATATGGTTGCGGGATTTGCGTTCCTGATGCCCGCCATCGTCATCTATCTTATATTTGCCGTCATTCCTTTTTTTGACAGCTTTATCCTGTCATTCCAGGAGTGGAGCGGTTTCGGGCCGAGAAGCTTTCTTGGTTTCAAGAATTATATCTCCGCATTCCGCGATAAAACGTTTCTTATGGCCATCAGAAACAGCGTTTATCTCGGTGTGACATCGGCCTTTTTCAGCGTCATCATCGGTGTCCTGATGGCATGGCTGCTGCTTTATGTGGGGAAAAAATGGGGCGGTTTTTTCCGGACGATTCTATTCTCCCCGAGTATGATTCCGGCGGTTATCACAGCGCTGATCTTCGCGTTCGTGTATGAACCGGAAATCGGTATTTTAAATAATATTCTGGGGGCTGTCGGCCTGGAAAATTTACAGCACGCGTGGCTGACCAACAAGGGAACCGCGTTAAACTGTATTCTGTTCGTTTCGGCGTGGAAACAGGTGGGCCTTACCATGGTACTCTGTTTCGCCGGTATGCAGGGAATCGACAACTCGCTGATTGAGTCTGCCAGACTGGATGGGGCAACCGATTTCCAGATATTCAAGAAGATTATTCTGCCGTTAATTATGGCGTTTGTTCAGCTGTCAACAATCTTTGCGGTTATGAGCGGATTGAAGATTTACGATACGGTTGTGGCTTTGACCAACGGCGGTCCGGCCAAGGCGACCACGGTTATGCCGTTATGGATTCTTCAGAACTCTTTCTCATTTAACAATTACGGCTACGGTTCCGCGATGAGTATGATCTTCGTGCTGATCGTGCTGATCGGCATGATTCTGGTCAAGAAGCTGATAAAAGGAGGTAACGATGAGCGATAGAATGTTCAGTATGAATAAAGGTATGAAGGTGCTGGCCTACGCAGTGCTGGGCGCTTATACAATCGTGGTTGCCTACCCGATTTTATTCATGTTCTTTACTTCATTTAAGTCTAATAAAGAGTTCTTCGTGAACTTATTCGGTCTTCCGCAGAATGTGGAGATCATGAACTACGCGAAGGCGTGGAGTGTGGGAAAGCTGGGAACGTATTTTGGAAACAGTGTGTTCGTAACCGTCGTGTCTGTTGCGGTTACCACCATCGTTTCGCTGCTGGGCGGGTATGCTCTGGCTAAATTATATATTCCGAAGGCGAATATGATCATGGATGCATTTATGGTGTTCAATTTCATTCCGGGAATTGCCATTTACATTTCACTCTATTCCATGATGAGCAAGATGCATTTGACCGGAGGAAGAGCCAGCCTGATTTTACCGTATATTGCGTGGCAGATTCCATTTTCCATGTATATCATCAAGCAGTATTTTGAGACGATTCCGGAGGAATTGATCGAGAGCGGCCGTATCGACGGCTGTACGGAGTTTGAGGCGTTTTTCCATATCATGCTTCCGCTTGTGAAGCCGGCGATCGCTACCATTATCGTATTTACCTTTATCGGAAACTGGGGCGAACTGATGTGGGCCAATATTACGACGGCTTCCAACGCATTGATTAAGACGCTTCCTGTGGGACTTTTAAATTTTAAGACTGAGATGGGCGTTGAATGGGGGCAGTATACGGCCGGTATCTGTATGGTCACACTGCCGCTGATGCTGGTGTTCGGTTATTTCCAGAAGTACTTTGTGTCCGGTCTGACGAATGGGGCCGTGAAGGGGTAACAGGGCTGCCGGAGCTAAACGGCTGAAAACTGCTGAATGGAAAATACCGAAGACGAATAACAGAATAAGGAAGGTGATTCGGATGAGATACACAGATTATAAGTTTCATGTGCCGGAAGAGAAGATTGTACGGCTGATCGTAGATACGGATGCCAAAAACGAGGCGGATGACCAGTTTGCCATTGTCCAGGCTCTGTTAAGTCCCAAATTTGAGAATGTGGGAATGGTGGCGGCCCATTATGGAACGAGACACGCAGATTCCATGGAACGCAGTTACCGGGAGCTGGAGGTTATCTTTGACAAGATGCATTTCCCGAAGGAAGGCATGATTTACCACGGTGCGCCTCATGCAATACCGGATAAGACGACTCCGGTCGTCAGCGAGGGTGCAGAGCTGATTGTGAGAGAGGCCATGAAGGAGGAGGACCGGCCGCTGTTTGCCATTTTCCTGGGGCCGCTTACGGATCTTGCAAGCGCCCTTCTCATGGAGCCGCGGATTGCTGCCCGAATGACGGCGATCTGGATCGGCGGCGGAAGATATCCGGGCGGGGGTCCTGAGTTCAATCTGGGAAATGATATCCATGCGGCCAATGTGGTCTTCCAGAGTAAAATGGAGATCTGGCAGGTTCCGAAGAATGTCTACGAGATGATGCCGCTGTCACTGGCGGAACTGGAGTATAAGGTGGCCCCTTATGGAGAGATCGGTGAGTATTTACTGCAGCAGCTCGATGAGCACGCACAGGAGGAAGGGCCGAGAAACAGCGCATTCCGTACCGGCGAGACCTGGGTGGTCGGGGACAGTCCGGCCGTGGGGCTTCTGTTATATGAACACCGGTTCGAGTTTGACTGGTTAGAGGCTCCGCTTGTGACGGAGGATATGGCTTACGTTCATACGAAGCTGAACAGGCCGATCCGTATTTACCATTCCATTGACAGCCGGTTGATTTTGGATGATTTCTTTGCGAAGCTGGCGTTGTTTCATGAGAAGCATCCGAAAGGGCTTATTTAGAGAAGTAAACCTTATTAGACGAAAGACCTCCGGATGATCTGTTTGGAAAATAATAAAATCCACTATCAATGCATGGTAGTGGATTTTATTAAATTTAAGGCAGCCGTTCAGACTCCGCTTACGGTGATATGCCCCCTGTCAAGTAGGCAGGCTAAATATCTAAAGCAAAGTGCAGATGAACGATCACACAGATTTGTGTGGTCGTTTTCTATGCACTCCATAGCTCTTTATATTTCTCAATTCTCTTATTGGCAGGAATTGGATATTGTTGAATTTTCTCAGATTGTAACGCTTCATTCCTTACTTCCAATGGTGTTTTACAATGATATCTATCCTGTGGCCGTTCGGTTGAATAAAATCGTATGTAATCATTTATTGCATGCCTTAAAGAAGCTTCATTCGTGATTTCATACATTTGATACATTTCAGCTTTAATAATGCCCCAAAAACCCTCTGTAGGTCCGTTATCTATACAATGTCCCACTCTTGACATCGATTGTTCCATTTCCTGTTCCATAAGTTTTCTTTTAAACTCTTTACTGGTATACTGAAATCCTCTGTCTGAGTGAAAAAGTGGCTTGGCATCTGGATTGGCTGCGATTGCTTTTTCAAATGTTTTAAATACCAGATGGCTATCATTTCTGCTGCTTATGACATATGAAACTGGATATCTGTCATACAAATCCAGAATGGCACTTAAATAGAGCTTCTTCTGTGTTTCTGGCACTTTGAATTCTGTTATATCTGTTGCCCATTTCTTATTAGGTGCATCTGCACAAAAATCTCTTCCAAGTTTATTTTCAGCTGTTTCATCAGGTGCAGAAGATTTATATTTTTTCTTTTTCTTTCGGATTTCTGCATGGATATCGAGTTTTTGCATGATTCCATGCACACGTTTTTTACTGTAGTCCGTATGATTAAAATAATTGATCCACGAAGTCATTCTACGGTATCCCAGGATGTGGTTAAATCGTTCATCATACTCTTTAATCAGCTCCGCAAGTTTTCTGTTTTTCAGTTCCTGCTCAGGAATTTCACGATGAAGCCATTTGTAATACGCAGCCCGTGATAGTTCCAGTTGTTTACACATCCAGTTAATGGTCCAATGCCTGTTTTCATAAAAGAACTTTATTGCCATAAACCTGGAATCATACCGCTGTTTTCCAAACCTCACATCCTTTCGAATTCTCTCACTTTTTTTAACAGTTCTGTCAGCATATCCTTTTCTTCAAGCTGACGCTTTAATCTAAGATTTTCACGCCGCAAGCGTTCTAATGCATCAACCTCATCATCTGTTTTACGATGCCCCCGCTGATCTGTTAATGCATCATTTCCATTCGCCTCATATTTCTTTACCCAGGAATAAACCTGGCTGTAAGATACCTTGTACAAGGATGCAGTATCTTTGTAATTACGTTCGTGATTAATACAGTATTCAACAATTCTTTTGCGTTCCTCAATCGTTGTTTTTCTTCTTGCTTCTGCCATATAGACCTCCCTTTTAGGATTATAATCCTTAAGTTCTCTATTGGCATTATACATCAAAATCCAGTTGCGTAATTGAGTTGTAGAGGAAATATCATATTTTATTATTAATTCTTCTAAAGAACTTTGTTCCGTGATATACTCTTCAACTACTTGAAGCTTAAAATCTTTTGTATAACTTTTATTATTTAGCTTTTCCTGAAAAGCTAGTATTCCATACTTATCATACTTTTTTGACCATTCCATAATTGTTTTTTTCTTGTTGTTCCAAGAGCAGTACATATTTCTTCTAAGCTGTGCGTACCATTGCGATAATCCTCACATGCTTGTACACGTTGTTCTATAGAATATCTGGATTTTCTAGACATAAAAAATACCTCCTAAGTAGATTTGGTTATTTACCTTGTCTACTTAGGAGGTATCATATCACGGTTACTGCTGCGGCTTACCTGTTTTTTAATTCTGTCATAAGTTTATGAAACCGTCTGTTTTCACTCCACTGCGGAAAGTGGCACGACTCTTCAAACCAGAAGAATTGTTTGTCCGTCTCGATGGTATCAAAGTATTCTTTTGCCAATTCCGATGAGACATGCATGTCATGTCTTCCTTCTATCAATACAACCGGTACTTTGTATATGGTTTTTCCCTCAAAATTGATCCCCATGAGCTCCGGCCATAAACGCTTAATGGACTGGAGACTTCCTTTCTGCCTGCGGATTAAATCCGGTATCGAGTAATAGCGGGAAAACAGGAAGGGGATAATCAGATCATTATAATTGTTTCTTCCATAAAGCGAGCCTCCGTGTTTCACAACCTGTCCCGTCACGAAAAGCAGATCGTCCAGCCAGTTTTCTCCGGTATAGGTGCAGTCTGTGTGCTTCAGCCGTTCCAATGCCCTGGGGCCGGCGTGGGCTGCCGCAAAATCATAGGAAAGGCGGCAAGATTTTTTCATGTTTACGACCTGGCCGCAGCCGATATAAGCGTGCAGCATCTCCGGGTGGTCTGCGGCGTAGGTGAGCCCCAGCACACTTCCCCAGGAATGGCCCAGCAGAAAAAGCTTTTTTTGATGAAAGCGGCCGGTGAGAAGCATGATCAGGGAGTGAAGATCCTGCAGAAACGTGTCGATTGTGATGATGCTGTCCCCAAAATCGTAATAGGATTTTCCGGCTCCGCGCTGTTCCCATACAGCCACCGTGAAATGGCTTTCCAGCTCACGGTTATATTTTAAGACCAGTGGTAGCGCGGCATCCCCGGGACCTCCGTGAAGATAAAGCAGAAGAGGCAGTCCGGCCTCTTCTGCCCGTATGGATACGTACTGTAATACTCCGTTAATGGGAAGTTTTAATTGTTCGTTGATCTGCATGGTTCCTCCGGTATGGCTGTATCAAACTGCGCACGCCACTGCTGCTGAATTTGCTGTTGGTTTCCTTATACTTTAAGTGCTGGGGGAGGGAATGTCAATATAAACTTGCGGAGATCCAAAAAGCCGCCCTCCGGAACTTCCGGGGACGGCTGATTTAATCAGTATTTATTTCGGTATTCAACTCTCTGTCCTGTTCTGCGCCTATTCCCGAACACTCTTCCTCTCGTGGAGCTTCACGGAAACCTCCGTCTTAATCATCACCTTCGTCTCTCCGCCAATCTTCTGTAAAAGCCGTAAGACTGCCAGTTCACCGAGGCGCTTTTTAGGAACCTCCATGGTGGTGAGGGGCGGCTCGAGGAAATCGCAGATGGGAGTGTCATCAAAGCCGATGATGGAGATATCTTCCGGTATCCGGTATCCGAATTCCTTGAATGCCCGCATGGCGCCGGCGGCGATTAAGTCATTGTCAGCAAAGTAGGCCGGGGCGACCGGCGTTTTTTCGCGAAGAAGTTCCGCCATATCGGTGTACGCGCCCTCCATGGAAGGGGTGAGTCTGTGGACGTAGGGATGGCCTGTGGGCAGGTTGTGATGGCGCAGCGCCTTGTAATATCCATCTGCCCGCTCTTCGAAATTGCCGATGGGGTAGGAGGAGCGCAGATAACCGACGTCTTTCAGTCCTTTTTCGATCAGATAGTTGGCCGCCAGATATGCGCCCTGCACATTATTAATCAGAACCGAGTCACAGGCAAGCTCTTCAAAATACGTATCCAGAACAACCATGGGAACCTTCAGCCTGGTAAACGGCTGGAAGTATTCCACACCCATCTCTGTACCCAGCAGGATAATCCCCTGACAGTTTTTCTCGGAAAGCTCCTGTATCTGAGAACTGATATCCTTGTGCTCATAAAAATAGGTAATCTGGAGTTCGTAGCCTTTCCCCTTGCAGGCCTGTTCGATGCCTTCGGTCAACAGGGAAAAGAACGGCGTGTCCGCGACGACAGTTCCGTGCTTTTTATAAATAACATATAGGATACTGCCCTTTTCTTCGCCTGCATCCCATTTCTTTGAAAAATCGTATCCGTATTCCCTGGCAGCCTCCAGGACGAGATTCCTGGTCTTTTCACTGATTCCAGGTTTGCGGTTTAATACCATGGAAACTGTAGCGGCTGATATATTTAACTTCTGAGCCAGCTCTTTTGCTGATATTGACATACTTGGCCCTCCTGATCCTTTTCATTCCGGTTCATGATCGAAAATCTTCTATATATATGATTTAATCATACAGGAATTCATTGAATTCGTCAATAGATAGTTCATACAATATTTAAAAAAATTAAGTTGAATTCAATTGACATTTCAAATGAAATTTAATATAATTAAGTTAATAATAAAGATATAATTTAATACAATTTAATTGCAGTTTAAGAGGAGGAAGCATATGGTATCGATCAAACTGGGTTTTGCACCTACACGAAGAAGTATTTTCAGCGCACCGGATGCACTGAAATTTGCAGGATTAACGAAGAAACGCCTGGAAGAGCTGGGAGTAGAATTTGTAAGTCTGGACGGGATCAATGAAGAGGGACTTTTATATGACGACAATGATCTGGAGGCCGTTGTAAAGCGTTTTGAGGAAGCCGGGGTAGACGGGCTGTTTCTGCCTCACTGTAATTTTGGAACGGAATACGTCTGTGCAAGGCTTGCAAAGCGTTTAAACGTGCCGGTGCTTTTATGGGGGCCGAGAGACGAGCGGCCGGATGAGAACGGAATCCGCTTAAGAGACAGCCAGTGCGGTTTATTTGCCACCGGAAAGGTTCTTCGCAGATTTCAGGTTCCGTTTACCTATTTAACAAACTGCCGTCTGGAAGATAAAGAATTCGAGAACGGCATTCGTAATTTCCTGGCGGTCTGCAACGTGGTAAAGGTATTCCGCCATACGAGAATTCTTCAGATCGGGCCCAGACCGTTTGACTTCTGGTCTACCATGTGCAACGAAGGCGAACTGCTGGAGAAGTTTAATATTCAGCTGTCTCCGGTTCCGATTCCGGAGCTGACGTCTGAGATGAAGCGGGCGAAGGCGGAAGGCGCGGAGGTACAGGCCGTGATGGAGTACTGCAAAAGCAGTATGTGCGTGAAGATCAATGAGGAACAGCTGGAAAATGTGGCTGCCTTAAAGGTCGCCATGAAGCGTCTGGCCGGAAAGTACGGCTGCAATGCGATTGCCATCCAGTGCTGGAATGCCCTTCAGGGAGAAATCGGGATCATGCCGTGTGCGGCCAATTCTTTATTAAACGAGGAAGGAATTCCGGTAGTCTGTGAGACGGACATTCACGGAGCTGTCACGGCTGTTATGGCTGAAGCGGCCGGTATGGATGAGGCGAGAACCTTCTTTGCGGACTGGACGGTGCGCCATCCGGACAATGAAAACGGCGAGCTGCTTCAGCACTGCGGCCCGTGGCCGGTTTCCGTGGCAAAAGAAAAACCAGCCATCGGTTATCCTCTGGCCTTCGACTATCCGGGAGCAGTGGAAGCGGAAGCAAAGCACGGGGATATGACGCTGTGCCGGTTTGACGGAGACAATGGGGAGTATTCTCTGCTTCTGGGCCATGCGAAAGGCGTGGAAGGGCCGTATACCAAGGGCACGTATGTGTGGGTCGAGGTGGAAGATTTAAAACGGCTGGAAAACAAGCTGGTCTGCGGGCCGTACATCCACCACTGCGTGGGGATTCATAAGGATGTGGTGCCGGTGCTCTATGAAGCGTGTAAATACATAGGGGTTGCCCCGGATTTGTATGACCCTATTGAGGAAGAGGTAAAAGCCGCCATATACAGCCCATCCGGAAAATAGAGAGGAACGTTTGGCGAGACATGGAGAATGGATTACGCACGCAGGCGGCCCGAAAGGTGTTGGCCGGTGCTCATAGCGAGGAGAACAGGCAATGAATGAAGAGTTAAAAGCGCTGGCGTATGCGCTTCGTAAAAATGTGCTGGACATGGTATACCGGGCAAAGACCGGTCATATCGGCGGAGATTTCAGCGTGATGGAAATTCTGACCAGCCTATACATGAAGGAAATGAATATCAGCCCCGAAAATCAGGACGATCCGGACCGCGATTACTTTGTAATGAGCAAGGGCCATTCCGTAGAAGCTTACTACTCGGTTCTGGCTGCAAAAGGATTTCTGGATATCGGGGAGGTCATTCAGAATTTTTCCAAATTCGGTTCCGGATATATCGGCCATCCCAACAACAAGCTGCCCGGAATCGAGATGAATTCCGGTTCCTTAGGACACGGGCTTCCGGTCTGTGTGGGCATAGCAAAAGCGTGCAGGATGGATGCACGCCCCAGCCGTGTCTATACGGTTATGGGGGACGGAGAACTGGCGGAAGGGTCTGTCTGGGAGGGTGTAATGGCTGCTTCCCAGTACAAACTGGATAATCTCTGTGCGGTTATAGACAGAAACAGACTGCAGATATCCGGCTCCACGGAGGACGTGATGCATCACGACGATCTGGCCGCCCGCTTTGCGGCATTTGGCTGGAATGCACTCAGCGTGCCGGGCAATGATATTGACGCCCTGCTGGAGGCGTTTGAACAGGCAAAGAAAACGAAAGGCTGTCCGACCGTTGTGATTGCCAATACAACGAAGGGCTGTGGCGTATCATTTATGGAGAACCGTGCGGAATGGCATCATAAGGTGCCGGATGAGGCACAGTATCAGGCGGCTGTCAGAGAACTGAGCCAACGGGAAGCCGGTGAACACTCGTGGAGTGCTCATAACAAGGAGGTTTTACGTGATGAATAAAATACCAAACAGACAGGTGATCTGTGATGTTTTGATGGAACGGGCCGGGAGCGACCGGGATATCGTGGTCCTGTGCAGTGACTCCAGAGGCAGCGCCTCCATGACGCCGTTTGCGGAAACGTATCCGGAGCAGTTTGTGGAAACCGGGATCGCGGAACAGAACTTAGTCAGCATATCCGCCGGTATGGCGAAGGCGGGAAAGAAGCCTTACGCGGCATCTCCGGCCTGCTTCTTAAGTACGAGAAGCTATGAACAGGCCAAGGTGGATGTGGCCTACTCCAACACAAATGTGAAGCTGATAGGAATCAGCGGAGGAATCAGCTATGGGGCCCTGGGAATGAGCCATCATTCGGCCCAGGATTTTGCGGCCATGTGCGCGATTCCGAACATGAGGGTCTACGTGCCAAGCGACCGCCATCAGACGAGAAAACTGATGGAAGCACTGGTTCAGGATGAGAAACCCGCTTATATCCGTGTCGGCAGAAATCCGGTGGAAGATATCTACGAAGAAGGCCGGGTACCGTTCGAGATGGACCGCGCGACGGCTGTCTGCGAGGGAACAGATATCGCCATAATAGCCTGTGGTGAGATGGTGCGTCCTGCGAAACAGGCGGCAGAGCTTTTAAAGAAGCACGGAATTTCAGCCTCTGTTCTTGATATGTACTGTTTAAAGCCGCTGGATGAGAAGGCTGTCATTGCGGCGGCAGAAGGAGTGCGGGCTGTGATTACGGTGGAGGAGCATGCGCCGTTCGGCGGTCTTGGTTCCATGGTCAGCCAGGTGCTCGGCAGGAACTGCCCGAGAAAAATGGGCATACTCGCCTTACCGGATGCACCGGTGATTACAGGTACCTCAAAGGAAGTATTCGACTATTACGGCCTGAACGCAGAAGGAATTGCGGCAAAGGCGATGGAGCTGTTGGCATGAAGCAGAACTATATCATAGGAATCGACCAGAGCACCCAGGGGACGAAGGCAATGCTGTTTGACGGAAACGGAATTCTGTTATGCCGTGCGGACAAAAACCATGCCCAGCTGGTCGATGAACGGGGCTGGGTGGAGCACAATCCGGAAGAAATCTATCAGAATACACTTCTGGTGGTAAAAGAACTGATGAAAAAAAGCGGTGTGGACACCAGAGCAGTCGCCTGTGTGGGAATCAGTAATCAGAGAGAAACGGCCATGGCGTGGAACCGGAGCACCGGAAAGCCTGTGTACAACGCGATTGTCTGGCAGTGCGCCAGAGGAGAGGAGATCTGTAAACGGATCACACGGTTAAATCCCGGCGCGGGCGAAGAGGTGAGAAGAAGAACGGGCCTTAGACTGTCCCCGTATTTTTCTGCCGCAAAGCTGGCCTGGATTCTGGAGCATGTAAAAGAAGCTGCAAGTCTGGCCGCCAGAGGAGAACTCTGCTGTGGAACGATGGACAGTTATCTGGTATACCGGCTGACGAAAGGGCGGGAGTTCCGAACGGATTATTCCAATGCCTCCAGAACCCAGCTGTTTCATATCCGTGAGTTAGCCTGGGATGAAACCCTCTGCGGGATATTTGGGATTCCGAGCGCCTGCCTGCCCGACGTAACCGATTCGGATGGATTTTTCGGAATGACGGATTTCGAGGGGATTTTACCGGGAGAGGTGCCGATCCATGGCGTGATGGGGGATTCCCACGGCGCGCTGTTCGGCCAGGGCTGCCTTTCGAAGGGGATGATGAAGACCACATACGGAACCGGTTCTTCGATTATGATGAATATCGGGGAAGCGCCCATTTTTTCAGACCTGGGAATTGTGACCTCGCTGGCGTGGAAGACAGGCGGCCGGGTCCAGTACGTACTGGAAGGGAACATCAATTATACGGGAGCCGTGATTACCTGGTTGAAAGACCAGCTGGGGCTGCTTGCGAGTGCGGGAGAGTCGGAAGAACTGGCGAAAAGAGCCAATCCGGCGGATCATACCTATCTGGTTCCGGCATTTTCAGGGCTGGGAGCACCGTACTGGCGCAGCGATGTGTCGGCGGCCTTTATAAGTATGAGCCGGACCACCGGCCGGGCGGAGCTGGTAAAAGCGGGACTCTGCAGCATTGCCTATCAGATCGCGGATATTGTGGAACTGATGAAGGAGGCCTCCGGAATCCATGAGGTAGAACTGCGGGTAGACGGAGGTCCTACAAAAAACAGCTTCCTCATGCAGTTTCAGAGTGATATACTTAACAGCAGAATCAGGGTGTCGGAGGTGGAAGAACTGTCCGGGCTGGGAGCCGCCTATGCGGCCGGGCTGGGAGCCGGTATCTATGACGAATCCCTGTTTGGAAACTTAAGAAGTAGGGAGTACGTACCTGCAATGGGGCCGGAAGAACGGGAAGAAAAGCTGAAAGGATGGACGGCGGCCGTAAAAATGGTGCTGGCCTCCGGAGAAGGAGATCAATCATGTTGGAGATCGTAAAAGTCTTAATGGATTATGAGAAGGACCCGGTGGGCGTAGAAGAGATGCCTCAATTTAGCTGGAAACTGAAGTCGGATAAGCGGAACGTGGTTCAGAGCGCATACTGCCTTCAGATTGCGGAAAACAGGGATTTTCAAACGCCTGTCTATGACAGCGGAAGGGTCGAAAGCAGTGAATCTGCCCACGTCCGCCCGGCAGGGACAAAAGGGGACTCTGCCGCAATTCTCAAATCAGCAGTCAGGTATTACGTCCGGGTCCGCGTATGGACGGAGGAAGAGGAAAGCGGCTGGTGCTGCGGCGAATTTGTGACAGCGCTGCTTGACAACCGGGAGTGGAAGGCGCCGTTTGTATCTGCGGAATCCGCACCGGCCTGCAGGGAGGAGTCCAGGGGCACTCTCGTAAGAGGGGATTTTTCCGTTGGAAAAGGCCTGACTGAGGCGTATGCTTTTACTACCGCGCTGGGGCTATATCAATTTTACTTAAATGGAAGCAAGGTGGGAACGGATGAGATGACACCCGGATGGACCTCCTACCGCAGGCACTTGCTTTATCAGACCTACGATGTAACCGGCTGCCTGAAAGAGGGCATCAATACGGCGGGCGCGATGGTTGGGGCCGGCTGGTATAAAGGCGTCATGGGGCTTACGAGATCCCGCAATAACTATGGGGACCAGACGGCATTTGCCATGCAGATGGTGTTAAGATACGATGATGGCCGGGAGGAGGTGATCTGTACCGGAGAGGACTGGAAGGGTGCGGATGCACCTGTTGTATTTTCGGAGATATACCACGGAGAAACGTATGACGCCGCCCTGGAGATCCCGGGATGGTGCGGCGGTGAAGAGGCGGGAGAGGACCGGGCGTGTGAAACAGGGCGCGGCGAAGAACCGGAGATCTGGCACAAGACGGAGATCGTTCCGTTCGACGCTTCCGTCCTCCATGCGCAGGGAGGAGCAAGAGTAACGGTCATCGACAGGATTCCGGCAAAAGAAGTATTTGTCACTCCGAAAGGAGAGACGGTCATTGATTTCGGCCAGAATATGGCCGGCAGAATCTGTGTGACCGGATGCGGCAGGAAGGGCGATGTGATCGAGCTGCGGTGCTTTGAAATCCTGGACGCTGAAGGAAATGTCTATCTGGACAACCTCCGGAAGGCAAAAACGACCATGAAGTATGTGTTCGGGAAAGATGGGGAGATTACATATCATCCGTACTTTACCTACATGGGATTCCGTTACGCCCTTGTAATCTCTTATCCGGGCACTCCGACCGCCGAAGCGTTTACAGCGGAAACCCTTCATTCGGAAATGGCACCGGCGGGAGAAATCACCTGTTCCAACCCGCTGTTAAACCAGCTTCATCACAATTACCTGTGGGGCTTAAAAGGCAATTTCCTGGATGTTCCCACCGACTGTCCGCAGCGGGACGAGCGTCTTGGATGGACGGGAGACGCCCAGATTTTCTGCCGGACAGCGTGTTATCTGATGGATACGTATACCTTTTATAAGAAATGGCTGTGGGATTTAAAGGCAGACCAGACTCCGGAAGGCGGAGTTCCCCACGTTATCCCCAATATCGAGGAGGAACATGCGGAGGGGAACTGGCTGTTAAAGCAGGGACCGCATTCCGCCTCGGCCTGGGCAGACGCGGCGGTGATCATTCCCTGGACCATGTATCTGATGTACGGCGATACGGCGATACTGGAGCGTCAGTATGACAGTATGAAGCGGTGGATTGGATTTATGAAGGAGCATTCGGAGGACTACATCTGGAATTACAGGCTCCAGCTGGGCGACTGGGTTGCGCTTGACGCCGAGGAGGGAAGCTTTTTCGGAGCAACCCCCACCGATTTGACCTCCACCGCCTATTTTGCCTATTCCACCGGATTATTTGCTAAAATTGCGGCCATATTAAAGAAAGAGGAAGCGGCGGAATACGAAGAGTTATATTGCCATATCGTGAAGAAATTCCAGGACACCTTTTTCCATGAAGACGGAACGATGACGGCTCAGACACAGACGGCCCACATCGTGGCCCTTTTCTTCGGACTGGTGCCGGAAGGGAAGAAGGAGACGGTTACAGACGGCCTGAAACGGCTTCTGGAGAAAGAAAACGGCCATCTTGTGACCGGTTTTATCGGAACCCCGTATTTCTGCCATGCATTGAGTCAGAACGGCTGTCTGAAAGAGGCGTATGACCTGCTCCTGAAGGAAGATTACCCTTCCTGGCTGTATCAGGTAAAAATGGGAGCCACCACGATCTGGGAACACTGGGACGGCATCAAACCGGATGGAACCATGTGGAGCCCGGGGATGAATTCCTTTAACCATTATGCTTACGGCGCCATCGGTGAATGGATGTACCGCGTCATGGCGGGAATTGATACGGATGAAGCAGAGGAGGGAGCCGGATTCCGGCACCTGGTGATCTGGCCGCGCATGGGCGGAGGACTGAGCTATACGGATGCCGTTCATGAGACGGTATATGGTCCGGTCCGCGTCCGCTGGGAGGCAGAGGGCAGCCGGATTTCACTGCTTGCAGAAATCCCGGCCAACACCAGTGCATCCATACGCCTCGACCGTGCAGTTCGTGTGGAGGAAGCCGATGGACTGGAATTTCGGGCTATGGAAGGATTCATGGAGGCCAATACCGGTTCGGGGAGGTATCGGATTGTATTCGAACAGCAGATGACAGATTAAAATATAATTTATCATGATGCGCAGTATTCTGATATAAAATGACGCCTGGCTGTCCATACTATCCCTGAGGTGATAAGATGGAGAAAGAGAGTCATGAACTTGAAAAAGAGGTTGCAAAGGAAGTTGATACCTTTAATAACCACTGGGGAACCGGCCATTTTCTGGGACCCAACACACTGAGGTATGAAGAGAACAGGGAAGTTTATGAGGAAAAAGACAGCGAATAGCTGTCTTTTTCCTGTTCTAACATTTATCCAGGCAGCACATGGATAAGGGAAGCGGGAACCAGTTGATCCGGGATTCCAGACTCAGACGGTTTCTCATATCGTGGCGGTCAGGTGAAAAGAAGAGACGCGCTGCTTCTGTGCTGGACAGCTGCCAGGGGGAGACTTCCTTTGTGCGTGAGACAGAGGGAACCCCATCTTTCACGGCTATCCGATAGTTTCCGAAATCCTGAATGGAAAGAAGGACAGTTCCGTCCGAAAGCGGTTCCGAAGCTGCCTTTAAATTCATAAAAAAGGAAAGTACGGCCTCATAGTCCAGAATCTGGTAGTTATCATCCTGTCTCATCTGCCAGCGTTCATATAAAACGGATAAAAATTCCATGCGGCTGGTCTCATGAGGGTAGACCTCCAGGCAAAGCTCTTCCTCTGATAGTTCCGAAAAACAGGTTTCCAGGCAGGAGAAGATCATGGAATCTGATACGGTCATCAGTTCGCATATCGTATTTTTTTTCGCCACCATATAACCTGCAAAGAGGTCATTGTGAAAAAATGCAAACGTGTGATGGAACCAGCTGCCTGCGATATCTGCAAAGTCGGCAGAAGCGCGTTCGGTGCGGAATGATGAGGTTCCATGAAGCTGTATAATATGCTTCCATACAGGATCAGAGACTGCCGTTACTTCCCGCAGGCGGAGACTGTAATGCGGATAAAGGCTGCTGCAGTGGCGGAAATTATCCCGGCTGAACCGATAAGTCATGACGCCCCCGCATGGCTCATAACCGAAATAGCGGTAACGCTGCCTCAGACCGGTGAGACAGCTGAGTTCAATGTGATACTCCTTCATATCGGTGATGGCATCCTTCATTAGCTGCTTCATATAGCCTTTTTTGCGGCTGTCTGGATGGACTGCTACACTGCCGATTGCCGCACATGTGAGAGATCGTCCGGAGCAACAAAGAGTTACTGGAAATGAGCCGACAACTGCCTTGATGATCCCGTCTTCAAGTGCCAGATAGTGCAGGGATTCCGTTTCCCTGTTATCTCCGTACAGTTTGGGAAGCAGAGAGGCAAAATCATGGGGCGTGCCGGAAAGGCTGAAAACCATGTTGATGAATTCGATGATTTGCGGCAATTCACCGCTATGGGCTTTTCTGTATTCTGTCATAAGCCATTCCTTTCTGAACTGATCACCTTATGCCGCACGTATTGCCGGGCGTCTGTAAATGCTTCATGGTTCCGTATAACTCTGTGAGACGGCGATACTGGTCTTCTCGGTAAAAACAGCACTTCCCGCTTCCGTAGTATTTGGCTGTCTCGATAACAAAACGGGCTGCCTCCTCTAGATCGGCAGGATGGCTGGCGCCCGTTGCGCAGCCTGCCACCATGGTTTCTGTTGTAATGGCCACACCGACTACGGGAGCCTCCGTGGCTGTTGCCGGTTGGAGTATACTGTTGATGTGGTATAAATCATTGCCGTAAGGGGTGATATCCTGCGTGGATAAAGGAAATACGCGGGGAAGCTGTCCTGTGGTAGTCTGCATGATATCTAAAAGATCCTCGGACACGCTTAAAATATAGCCGGCTTTCACTGTATTTGAGATCGAAAAGCCTCTGTGGTTAATCACCCGGTTCCCTTTCGTTGTGTCTACCGAGAGAATGGCATCCATAGCAGGGAGGACTTCAGTTTCATTGTTCTGATGCATTTCCACCGGAGATCCCATAAAGGGAACCGGCTCATGCGGTTCTGTAGGAGCATTTGGACAGATGTGTGTGGCAATGATGACATCTCCTTCCAGAACATCCCCTTTTTTCTGCATATCAAGCAGCTTTGCCGCCACGGTCAGAACTGTGCAGGCGCCATCCCCGTCGGAGACAAAACCTGTCATGACCGGCCGGGCTCCCAGGCCTCCAAGCCTGCCTATAACACCAAGGGTAGGTGCTGCTTTACCGGCAGTTTTCCCGCTTTTTCCGGGAATCAGAATGCGTATTACATCCGTGCTGCCATTAGGTCCGGTGAGAGGAAAGACCTCTACATTTGCCGACGGATTGATAGAGAGAAGATAGTTTTTCATACGAATTCCGCTTGCTGTGCTGTCGTCAAGAATATCGAAAACTTCGAGAAGTTGTTTCATTACCATTAGGAAAGCCTCCTTTTAATCTCTGTTTTAGGTTTGAGTCATTATAGTATAGTGAAAATTGAAAATCAAGAAGATTACTTCAATATTTTGACTGTTAATTAAAGAATAAATAACATAAAGAGCGTGAATTGTGCAAAATGCATTAAATATAAAAAAAACCATGTGCATGGTAACGAAGCCATAATCAGAAAAATCCGATATACTTGATCTCAGTGAAACGTCGGCAAAGAGGCGGACCGTTGTATTGGTAACGGTCCGCTATTTTTAAAAAATCAAGCCTGCAAATAAAAAGTCAATAGGAAAATGAAAAATTTTCAAAATTTATTGTTGATTGAATTTCAGGTACAACAAATAGACCACCGTTATCCGCTGGTCTGAAAGGATGTGGTATCCCTTATTCTGGAAGAGACATAAGATATTC
>OBUV01000071.1_pt1 | contig 61407 bp, 72 predicted proteins | sample 1475971 | NCBI WGS metagenome assembly OBUV01 (sample SAMEA2579962, study PRJEB22360) | human gut metagenome | biome: human gut; feature: human-associated habitat; material: faeces | place: Denmark | collected 2008/2010
CGTTTAACGCCCCCGCCCTGCCACAAAGACCAGATCGAGGCAGCCGTTGAGAACCGAGGCCATCGCCAGAAAACGGACCGGTGTCCTGGAATCCCCCACACTCCGCAGGGCGGACGCCACTGCATTATACAGATAGGTAAACGGCATTCCGAGAAATACGATCCTCAGATACAGCACTGCCTCCCCGAAGATCTCTTCCGGTACCCGCAGAGCCTTCATCACCGCCCCCGAACACGCCAGCCCCAGAAGAACTACGACAGCCGAGAAGAAACAGCCGAAAATCAGCGTAGTGGATACCTGGCGCTTCAGCTGCTCCCCGCGTCCCGCCCCGAAGAATTCACTCATCAGAACCGAGGCTCCGATACAGATTCCGGTTATCCCCAGAATCACAATACTCATCACGGGATTTGCAGTCCCCACCGCCGCCAGGGCATTCTCTCCCGCCCATCTGCCGACGATAATCGAGTCCACGGCATTATAGGTCAGCTGAAATAAGTTGCCCAGAACCAGGGGAATAGAGAAACGGATCAGCTGTGACGGTATAGTTCCTGTTGTCATATCCTTCATCATAATGTACCGTCTTCTCCCCTTCCCTTTGCCGGAACCGCACCGATCCAGACTAAAACCATTCCGGCTCCTGCACAGACCACACCGGCGGTCAGCATGGCCGGAACCCCTGCCGCATCAATGATCTTTCCGCCAAAGAAATTGCCTACCATCCCGCCTGCCGTGATGGACGCGGTAATAAATGCCTGTCCCTTTATCCGGTCCTGCGCTTCCATCACCTCATCCGAGTAGTACACAGAGGCCGGGATCAGAATTGCAAATGACAGTGCCTGCAGCAGCTGGCTTGCATGGACCATCAGCACACTGCCGGCCAGCCAGATTGCACCTGCCTTAAGCAGAAAGCCGAGCCCCGCAATCTTAATCAGACGGTTGGGGCTGATTTTCTCTGCAAGTTTTGAAAACAGAACCATCACCGGAATCTCGCAGACTGCGGCAATCGCTATGGAGGTTCCCATATCAGAGCTGTTTCCGCCAAACCGCTCCATAATCTGTATCAAATAGGTATTTACCATATTGTGAAAGGCAAACAAGAATACAATGCCGCCCAGAACCAGAAAAAACCTCCTGTACTTCTTAATCAGCGCCCATCCGCTGCCGGGTGCGCGCGGGGAAGTACCAGTCCTTTTTCCTGATCCGGAAAATGGTTCTGCTGCTTCAATCGTTTCCCCATTGCAGCTCTTCTCTCTCTCCATCCGAAAGGAGGAAATCACCGCCACCATGGTAACCAGCAGGAAACAGATGGCAATGGGTATTACACGTTCGCCGAATGCTGCCACCAAATAACCCATGATCCAGGAAAGGACCGCAAATCCCAAAGAGCCCATCGCTCTCGCCACTCCGAAGTTCATGGATTTTCCACGGCTAATATAGTATCCGTTCACCGCGTTAACCAGCGGCTGCTGAACGCTCACCACAACCATTATCACCATAAGCAGTCCCGCTGACAGAAACCGGGATCCCGGAGCCAGCATCAGCACCGCAGCCGGAACGATGCCGAGGCACGTAATCCCCGTCATCCTCTGTCTGAGTGTGTATCTCTCACTCTTATCTGCAGCCGCCGCGATCCATGGCTGCAGTATGGCGCCCGTAACATTTCCCAGCGCCATCAGAACACCGACATCCCCCGCTTTAAATCCCTGGGACAGCAGAAATACCGCAATAAAAGTAAAGACCGCACCAAACAGCATCCAGTAATTCCCCTGAAGTGCCGCATATTTTATCGTAAGACCTCTGTCACCACGCGTTTTTTTCATCCCTCGCCTCCCGCGGGCCTTAATAGCTCCTCAGCTTATCACTCCCGTCGTCCGTCGTATTCTCCAGACGCTTTACCACCACATAGTATCCCGCCTTCTCGTTAATCCTTACATAGACCCGGTCTCCCACCCTGTGTCCCATGACAGCGCTGCCCAGAGGTGATTCCGAGCTGATGAGCCCCTTCATGGAATTCCCTCTCACGGTGGTCACCAGCTTGTACGTCTCCACCTCGTCGTCATCCTCAAAATATAAATCCACCGTATTGTAAAGGCCAATCTCATCTTCCCTGGATTCATCAGACACAATCTGCGCCGTCTTAATCATACGCTCTAAATACCGGATCCGGCTCTCATTCTGGTTCTTGTCCTTCTTGGCTGCGTGGTATTCGAAATTCTCGCTTAAATCTCCGTGAGCCCGCGCCTCCTTGACCGCTTCCAGCGCTTCCCTGCGCACCACCAGCTTTCTGTAATCGATCTCTTCCTGCATTTTCTGAATATCATTCTTTGTCAGCTTATCATACATAATTCCGCTTCCCTTTCTGTCATTCTGCCATCTAATGAGTATATCATATCGGCGCATTCATTTCCATCTTCGTCATCACGTTTTTTCAACGGCCCGATCCGAATTTACTGTTCATACGCTTTCATGGCCTTTTTAATTTATTTTCTGCTATATTTCTTGACTTATATCATAGTTTTTGTGTATCATTAAAGCAGATTAGCAGGAGGCGTAATATATGAAACAGGATTGGGCAGCCTTAAAAGAGGAAAACGAAATACTAAGCAAACTGGCCAGCCACGACTGGCTGACCAGCATTTATAACCGTGGTGCTACGGAGACAAAGATCAACCAGCTGCTGGCCGAGAAAAAGACCGGCGTCCTTTTCGTACTGGACGTAGACCAGTTCAAGCAGATCAATGACCGATACGGCCACATTACCGGAGATTCTGTTCTTCAGGAGGTCGTCCGAATCTTAAGCCTCATGACCTTTAAACATGATATCCTGGGCCGTGTAGGCGGGGATGAATTCGTTATCTATATGCCCCTTGCACAGAACCAGAATTTTGTAGATGAGCGGTGCCGTCAGATCCGGTCCCGCCTTTTGGGAATCCAGATGACCAATCCGCTTATCAACGGAATCTCTGTCACCGTATGCGGAAGCCTGTATCAGCCCGGAGACGATTATAAAAGCCTGTTTGACCGCGCCGATCAGCTGCTTCTGTCAGAGAAACGAAAGAAAAATAAGAAGCCGTTTCTCACCGCAGCCGAAGAGCGCCGTTCTGCCGCCAGGAAAGGCATTGAGATCGATATGGCGCTGATTCGCACCGAATTGTCGGAGCAGGAACTGACCACTGGCGCATACTGCCAGGATTACGATACCTTCAAAAGCATATACCGCTTCGTAGAACGCCGGCTGCGCCGGAGCGGTGAGAGCGCCTACATCATTCTTTTTACTCTGACCGACAAAAACGGGGATTTTCCAAAGCTGCTGACCCGTGAGAATCAGATGGATACCTTAAAATCCGTCACCCAGTATTCCCTTCGTCTCGGCGACGTCTTCACCCAGTACAGCAGCTGCCAGTACCTCGTCATGGTTTCCGACGTGGACGGTCAAAACGCGGAACTGATCGCCCGGAGAATCTCCGAAGCCTTTTATGCAGAGACGGCTGATATTGAAGATAAGCTTCTGCTGCATCACTGCTACCCGCTGAAACCGGCAGGGACCTCTTAACATCACAACACTCCGAAAGCGGATACTGAAACCCGTTTTCGGAGTGTTGTTTTCATTTCATCGGTTATTTTCCCCGTTTCTTTGACCTTCTTTCCCTTACTTCTTATGAAGGGAAAGCAGCTTATCGAGATACACGGACTTTAACTGCTTGCTCGCCAATGCCTGCTTAACTGGAGGCAGCTCCAGAATAGAGGCAAACACGGCCGCCATGGCCCGGTGGTTGGCAAACGCCTGATTATCGAAAATCAGATTCTGCAGCGTCCCCTTCTCAATCGCCTGGAGCACAAACCGGTGAGTGCTGTTGACCGGCGTGATAATCTGTTCCGGCCTCCTCTGCAGCTCGATGGCCTTCACCGCGCAGTTTCTCGCGCAGACGCCGCAGCCCAGACAGATCTCCTTATTCACCACTGCCTTCTTCTTTCCGTTCTCCCCCTCTTCCATGGAAACAGCCAGAACCGGACAGACCTTTGCACACTTGCCGCAGCCCACACAGCGTTCCAGTGATATCTCCGGAATATAATTCGTCGTTGCCACCGGCTGCATCGGACTGAAATGTCTTGCCGCCTGCAGCGCCTCACAGCAGCAGCCGCAGCAGTTGCAGATGAAGGCCGGATGTTCCCGCACGTTCTCCCCGATCTGCACCAGATTGCTGGCATAAGAACGTTCCAGGGCGTCCAGCGCCTCCTCCCTGGAGATCAGACGCGCGTAGTCGCCATGCTGCGCCAGAGACCGTGCCACATTATCGAAGGTAAGGCAGACATCCCATGGCGCGTTGATCTCACACGGATGGCCTGCATGGTACATCTTATGGCGGCAGTAGCACAGCCCCAGTCCGATGTATTCCGCCTCCTCCACGATATGGGTGGCCCGCTCGTAATCCAGGATATGATTCGTCTTATCATTGGCCAGAACCGGCTCCTGGACATACACACGCCCCAGCTTCGTCTCCGTGGCAAAGAACAGATCCTTGATGAAATCCTCCTCCACGTTCATATACTGGTAATAGAGCTCCCCCAGATAGTGCTGGTCGATGTCTCCTCTCGTCCTCATCAGCGCAAACTCGATGAACCCCGCCATAGGCGGCGGCATCACAAACTTGCGCACACCGTTGTGATAGGAGTCCACCAGAAGCGCCTTTTCGCACAGGTGGTCCAGCAGCCGCTCCGCCTTAAACTCCGACGTCTGCCAGATCTTCGCCGCCTTCTTCACCGTAAACGGACGTACAGGCAGGAGCGCCACCCACTTCGCCTCTTTCTCCGTATACAGGACCTCCAGTATCTTATATAGGGTCTCTGAGGTCGGAGCCCCCTGTGTAAACCAGTTGATGCGGTCGCTTAAATTCCGGTAGGCGTCCCGCGTTGTCAAATGTCCCATTCCTGTTCCTTCTTTCTGTCCGGCTTAGAGCCAACTTGTACCGCTTCCTGTTTACCGTTCCGGCTTCCGAACCCAGTATTCTTATAGAAATATTAACATATTTTTGCAATTAATACCAGAGAAGAAGGCCAAACAGCTGCTCGCCATCGTTCCAGGCATTATAGTTCACCCCCTGTCCGGTGGTCCGCAGCCCGCTTTGGCTCCTTCCCGTCTAGGAAAACAGCTCACGGTACAGCCGTCTGGCATAATTATCGGTCATCCCACCTAAATACCGCTGAAACCACTCCCGGACAGCATATTCACCAAAATGGCCAAACGGCGGATTCCCAATATCGTGAACCAATCCGGCACACAAAAGCGTATCCGAAAATTCCGTCTCCGGGTTATGCTCAAACCAGGCGTCTTTCCCTGCCTCTTTAAGCCGCCGGTACACCAGTTCTCCCAGCCTCTTCCCGATCGCGGAGACCTCCAGAGAATGAGTAAGACGCGTTCTGACATAATCATCCGGCTCCAGCGGAAATACCTGCGCCTTGTCCTGAAGACGGCGAAACAGCGTACTCCTGATAATCGTATCATAGTCAGACCGGCCAGGCTCCTCCCCGTCTCCTGATTGATAAAACCGTTCCTTTGAAAGCAGTTTTTCCCACTCCATACAGTTCCTTTCCGATGCTCAGTCCATCTCTTTCAATTTTAGGAAAAAATAGATTTTACCACAGTCCGGCCCAGGATACAAGCGCTATTTAATTAAAAATCCCTTCCAGCCACTGTCCGATCCGGCTTCCAAAGTCTTCCCCCACTGTACCATCTTCTTCTCATACTCTTCCTCCAGTTCCTCGATACGCGCTTCCACCTCCCCGGAGAATTCCCCTGCTCCGAAATTCCCCATAAACGCCTCGATCAACGGGTCTGTAATCTTCATGATCCATCTGCCGTTTTCCCGGCATACCGTCACCGCCACATCGGTCGTCACACTTCCTTCTGCCTCGTCCAGATACGGGAGGACTCCTCCCCTGTCGTAATCCGCTTCCGCGATCTCCTCAAACAGTTCTTTCAGCCCCGTTCCCTTTCCGTCCGTCATTTTCTCCAGAACATGCACGGTATAGCGCCCCATTACATCGGACATATCCGTATTTGTAATGCGCACGGAGATTACAGACCGTTCGCCCTCCGTCTCCGCACCAGTGATCTCCCACGTCAGATTCTCCACTATCTTCTCCGCAAACGCACGGTTGGCCTTCTCTTTCGCTCCCTCCAAAATCCCCGGCTGCTGCAGCTCGCTGAATACCCGGTAACACCTTCTCACCGGTATTCCCAGCCAGTTTCTTTCTGTGCTCACGTAATTATCCGTAAGAGCATTGAATGTCTCCAAATCCAGTGTCTGCAAGGCTTCCATCGCTGACTGTACCGCCGCTTCCGGCGTTTCTGCATAACCCGTGCTTTTCTTCCCGCTGCATGCCGCCAGGCATACGCATATGGCTGCCGCCATGAATATTATCTTTTTAAGTCCCTTCATTTCTAACTCTCCCCTTTCCTCGCTTTGTTCCCTTTATTATACGATTCCCCGCTTTATGGAACAATGGCCGCAGCACAAATCGGCAGTGCGGCAGCAAAAAAAGACGCCTTCCGGCGCCTCCTTCTGTTCTTTCTCAAATCATTCATTCTGCCGCGGGAATCATCGCGGAAAAGCAGAACCAGCCATCCTCGCATCTCAGTGCAGAGGTTCCCCCCAGGCGTTCAATCACGCCATTCACATTAAGCAGCCCGATCCCGTGGTTTCTGCCATCCTTTTTTGTAGTGGCAATCTTCTTCCCATCGATGATGACAGGCTCCGCCACAGGATTACTGACGGAGAGAATCAGTTCCCCATCTTCCAGGACCATTTTAAACCGGATGATCCTGCGCTCTTCCAGCTTCTCACAGGCCTCCACCGCATTGTCCAGCAGATTCACCAGAAGCGTGACCAGATCCTCCTCCCCCATCGTCAGTCCGGACAGGTCATTGACAGACAGGATCATGGTAATATTCTTTTCCAGCGCGCACTGATATTTCTGGTTTAAAACTACATTGACAACCGCGTGATTCGTGTTTACCACATCCGCGCTTTCCCGCAGATTTCCATTCAGTGTTTCAACGTAATTAAGAACATCGCAGATCTTGAACAATGTATCAAGAGAAATGTCACGAACCATATTAGGTGCTTCAAGCTCACTAATCGTCGTTCGACTGACTTTCGCTTTTTCTGACAGCTGTTCCTGGTTCATCCCGCTCCTTTTCCGAATCGCTCCAATGAGAATTCCAAGCTCAACTAAGCGATCCCGATTTAAGGGCGAAATTTCCTTTTTCATCCGGTATCCTACCTCCTTTCCTTCGTTTTTCTTTCTACTTAAATTATATTGGGAAACCGCATCCATCTCAGCACCACTTAAAGGAGCATTGCACTATATAAAGTGCAGACAGCATTTTATCAATGCATTTATCCTGAAATTTGCAAAAACACACTAAAAAAGGGCTCGAAGACGTGATGTAAATCACGCTCGAGTCCTTCGTGCTCTATCATAAAATTTTAAAAACGGTCTTATGACTGTCCGCTTACGAATGATTTTTTCTCACTCAGAAAATGTCGTTTTTCTTATTTGCTGTATTCCTGAAGTGTGCTGTGAGCATCACTTAGAAGCTCCTTGCACCTGTTATCCAGATGTTCGTTGAAACGTTCCAATATAGCAGTCTGATCCTGCAATAGCTTGAGACGTGAAGACCTCGTATCCGGATTCCGCGTATTCTTCACAAGGTGTATACTGTCAATGATAATTCTTTCTGCATTGTCAGCCTGCATAGTGGCAAGCTCTATCAACTTTTCCCTTGGCATCATAAGCTGTTCCGGACTGTTAGAAATCGTCAATCCCTGTAGCTGAAGTAATCTTTCATCTTCGTTTATTCTTCTCTTTGAAAATGGCCACATAATCTTCCTTTTCATCATTGTCGCGTAAAACAAGCCTCTTCGCCTGTCTGCGCAACAATGAATTTAATACATGTGTTCTTCAATAGAACCGTCTTCTTTCACCTCCATAAAACACTCGTAAAATTCATCGCTGTCCATAATCTTCAGAACACGATGCATCCCAACTGCCAGTTCCTTCTGTTCATATTCTTCCCGAGGAATCCAGTAGACATTGCCCTCTTCAGAACTTTTCAGTTCTCCCTCGAACTGATCCGCACGGTAGAGATAGCCTACATTATGGAATCCGTCTCTGTACCAGTGATAGATTGCCTTTAATATCGGATTCTTGATCCGAAGTCCGGTTTCTTCCAGAATCTCACGCACAACAGCGTCATGGAATGTCTCACCGGGTTCTACATGACCACCAGGAAATGTGGTACCGGTATAGCTGTTATTGACCTTATCCAGAGCCAATACTTCATCGCCTCGGCAAATCATGCACATATTCATGAAAATGACAGTCTCTGTCAGATGTTTCCGGATGGTATCTTCTTTGCGGATTCTCTCGCAAATCTTCGCACGTTTGCCGGAGTATCTGCCGGAAATCTCCCCATATGGAATCCAGATATCAGCAGCTTCGATACGGTCATAAATTGCCGCAATTACAGCGTCATCTGTCTTTGCGGTTGGAAATGCTCCAGTCTCTTCATAGAAGCGTCTGGTTTCCTCATACATCCACTGCGCTATTTTATCTTTCTGTTTTTGCTTGAGTTGGTTATAGCTCTTATTCGTCTGAAGGAGCTTGGTGCCAACCTTTACATGATTCTTCATTCGCTGTCTTTCTCCTCCAGTCCTATTTTTTCGGTCGCTTTTTCTTGCCGAAAATAGTATCTACTGTATCATCAATGAACATAACCTGCCCAACACCAGACCAGAATGCATCACTTTTTTCCTTTTCTGTTTCTTTCGAAAACTGCGATCGTCCTTAGTATTCTTCATTCGAGTCAGAGTTTCTTCATTTACAGCAAACTCAACCAGAAAAACATCTTCGTTATCAAACCGGATACCTGCATCCATCGCCTTATTCGCCAGCTTAGATGCAACAGATTCCGTGTAAATACAGCTAATAATCTCTGCTACCTCCTCGTGTCTGGCATGGGAGAAGTCATTGATGCGATTGACATAGTTTTCGCGCGTACTTTCTGCCCATGATTCAAAATTCTGTAGGTATTCATCCCATGTAAGCATACGCATCAAGCTATCCTCCCACGTAATCTCAAAGTGTTGTTATCAATTGTTTCTCCCTTTACAGGTTGAACATGTCCAAGGGTTCTTCATCTTCGAATAATCTAGTCTATATCCTCGATATCATCCCTTGTTCCCAAGGCAACAATATCGTTCATACCTATCATATTTCTGATGAGTTCTGATAGATTCATATCGCCAGCCTGTACATTACCCATTAGGAAATACTTTTACCCGCTTCATAAGTGCTCCAAACAAAGTCAACAAATGTGATACTACTTCCAACTGCCAATTTTGCATGTCTTACCTCCACCCCTTGAAATGATGCACTTTTTCCATGACCTGTTCCAAATGGGTTTCTTAATTCCGCTAATTTTGTTGGAATGGCTCGAAGATTTCCTAATACCGCTTTTATTGAGTCTGCACCTCTGTCATTAGGGCCAATATCGACTGGTAGTAAATTCAATACACCTAATGTTTTATCTGCCAATTGAGGGACATCGTCATTTTTGGTATAAGTAATACCTTTTTCATCTAGAATTGTTTTACAACAGCTTTCTATCAACTCTTTGGCCATACCGATTGCATTTGCTGGATCTGTAAGTTGTAGTTGCATCATTAGCTCTATCTGTCTCGATAGATAATCACTCGAAAATTTAGTCTTTAATTCTTCTGCTGTTTGAGATACAGCAACCGTACCACCTTCTAATGCTTCGATAATGCCCTTGCATTTATAATAAATGCGTGCATAGTTTTCTCTATATCTGGATTCATATCCCATAAGAATATCGTCTTCATATTCTTTGTTATACTCATATTCCATATTTTCTTCATAGTAATGGAACATATCTACAAGTAATTTTGTTCTATCAGCATCTGATGCTTCGGCAAGATAAGCTTTAAGTGATTTTCCCTTGGATAATCCATATCTTGTTTGAATCGCCACTCCTACACTATTCGTCGTGAACATATCAAACGAAGTATTACTGAAATCCAAAACGTACCCACCTCTTTCAAACAAAAGAAGTAATGTACTTTGCTCGTTTTTATTAATGATACCCATTTTTACTCTACCCCAAGTGCCTTAAACACTGCATCTTCCGCACTGCTATAGAAAATAATCTGGAAACTTCCCATCAGCTCAGGTGGTACTGTGCCCATATCTGCCGCAGATGTGATCGGAAGCAACACTTTCTTTGCGCCGCTGTCCAAGCATACCTGCAGCGTATTCGCCAACTCATCCACCTTAATCATGGTTCCACTGATACTGATTTCACCCAGTACCGCCAGAGTTCCAACCGTCGGTTTCCCTAATGCAATAGAACACAGCGCAATCAATGTCGGCAGTGCAAGATTTTCTGTCATTCCGATTCCCTGCAAGTCCTGATAGCCGACAATATAATCCTTAGATGTTATACTAATGGAACCACTGATTCGGTTACTGTTTGCCTTCAGGAAATTAAACGCTGTATTCGTCGCTTCTTTTGCACCACGCTCATTACCAAGACCGGTGCGGTCGAACTTTCCGTTTCCAGGCAGCATCTGTGATTCCAAACGGAATACACCAATCATGCCGGACTTGCCTCTTGCTACAGAGTAGATCTGTCCCGGATTACAGATTCCTTCTGGAATCAGCTTGCCTCCGCCCTGCTCCGGCACGGATACAAACTTCTCCTCAAAGGTCTCGTTGTCGATATAGCTGAAATTCACATCATAGAATTCCATGCCACCGAGCTTCTTCAACTGCTCTTTTACGCGGCGGCGCATTTCGAGCGCCACACAAAGAATCTCTTCAATATCTTCTTTTGTAAACTCACCGTTCGGATACAGAAGTTTTACGTACCCATCCACCATTCTGCGGACAGCGATGGTATCACGCTGATTCAAGTTTCTGCCCAAACGGAAATACTTATCCAGAGCATCTCCGTAGTTTGCCTTTCGCAGCTCACGAACAAACTCTGCAAGGTAATCCGTAATAAAACCATAATCATTGGTAAAATGATCCGGTCTGAACTTTGGAATCTCCCACCCAGGGTTATAGCAATGCATACGGTCTAAGAATGCGGTATCCATTCCCATTTCTACAGGGAATGGGTCGAATAGACTGGATGTCTTCAAAAGTACATCCACACTCTGGTTGATATTTCCTACAAAAACCATAGAAGCACTGGCAGCGATTTCTTCTTTGCCACGAGCAAAGGATCCGGAGGCCATGTAGTCCTTCATGATCTGTACGCCGTCTTTATCTTTGAAGTTAATGCCGGCAACCTCATCAAAAGCTACGCAATCCCACATTCCGACAAGACCAACTGTCTTTCGTCCCATGTTATAGAACAAGTTTGCAACTGTTGTCTGTCCGCCGGACACAAGGATGCTATTGGGTGAAATCTCCTTATAAATGTGCGACTTACCGGTGCTGCGAGGTCCAAGCTCACAAAAATTAAAGTTATTCTCCACAAGCGGCAGCATTCTGGTCAGAAGGAGCCACTTTTCACGATAGGTGAATTCGTCCGGTTCCATACCGGTCGAGCGAAGAAGGATATCCAGCCATTCCTCTTTCGTGAATGCACTACGACCTTCCTTCAAGTCATCTAAATCAACATGTGGCATCTGAACCGGTGTCAGTTTGCGAATAGAAATCAAAGAAGCATTCTTTTTGTTTTTCTTATTTCCTTCCAGAATAATATCTGCCGCATAATCATTGTTATTGTATTCCAGCTGGATGATGCACCAGATACCACCACATAATAAGCGGTCATACTTTGTTGGATATTCCTCAGCAATCGGAATACCTCCTAATCCCAGATTAGAAAACTCCGCCTCGTATTCGTCGAATTTTAGATTGAGATGCACCGTCACACGGTCAATGATTGTCATTGAACCGGCCTGACGAAGGCGAGAAAGCACTTTTTCTGACTCGTCTGGACGGACATAGTTATCCGCCAGAATCCTCTTTACATTTTCTACTCCGGATTGAATGATTTCCTCATCATCCGAGCTGCAGTACTGTCCAAGCAAAAATTCCAGTACATATACCGGGACATTTGCACCTTCTTTTATCTTCTTTGTCAAATCCTTGCGGACGATCTTGCCATCAAAGTAACGGCGCAATTTACGCTGGATCTGTTCTCTTGTATTTTCTTTTTCTTCCAACATCTTTTACACCCCGAATCCAAAATCATCCGTAAATGGAAGATCCATAATGACCTGTCTGGAAAGAAGTTCTACATTTGTCTTATCATTAATCACCTTAAGGAAGTATCTCAGGTTTTTGTCGTAGTTCTTTCTCTTAATATCAAACTTCAATGATCCGATACGATCCCCTGCCTTTTCGGACTTCGAATCCACTCGGTAAATCACCTCATTGGAGATCATTTCTCCCTCACTGGATACGAAGTGAATTCGATAGGTAGCTGCCTTCACCAGATCACTGATTGATTTTTCCTGATAGAAATCAAGGGATACACGAAGGTTCGTCACCTTTCTGATTTCTGTGATCAGATTGATCGTCGCATCTTCAGTATCAACCAGACCACGCTGTGTCTTTACATAGATGACCGGAACCAGTAATTCCTGCGGAGAAGAACCACCGTGAACATAATTCATTCCCCCGCCACACTTGAATACACTCATACCCTTAGCGAGATTGATATAGCGGTCATCTTTGCTATTAAGTGCAGCACTAAGTTTTACGGCATATACACCAAGTCTTGATAAATCACTCTTTGAAATAATAAATCGCCTATCTGCAAAGCCTTCTTTACCTGCCTCATTTTCAAGCTTATCCGTAGCTTCTAACGGTCTTCTCGTATAAATGAAGCCGTGATCTGCTGTGATTAAGAATCGGTAGACATTGCCACTCTTTGAAAGCTTCTTTACCAACTTGAAGATTTCAGAGATTGTTTCATCCACTGCCTTGAATACAGAGTTTTCCGTTTTCATTGCTTCACCGGTCGCATCAATACGATTATGATAAACGTATATCACTTCCTTCCTGGATGTGAAGGAACGAAGCTCCGATGTTTTCATTCCATTGATGGAATCAAAATCAATTGCCGCAGAATTCGGATTTGCTGACTGGAGAATCTGTTCTCTCTGTACTGTAGTCGCACAAGGCTTTCCATCGATCAGAATCTTATGAGAATCATCATCCACCATTTCAATTTCTTTATGTGGAAGTAATTCCGCCATTCCAACCGTCGTCACTGCCGGAAGGGTACCCATTTTTACCTTCATCTTCACCGAGCAGTTCTGGTCTTCTGCAAAAGCTTCTTCCAGTTCCTTAGCTGCTTCATATCGGAATGCATCGGAAATAATGACAACGACCTTTTCCTTAATTGGTCTTACCTCATCTGCATAGAAGCGACGCTGCATAGGAATAATCTCTTGCAGTTCATTCTTTTCAAACGCTGTACTCCATGCAAATACAGATTTTTCCAGATATTCTGTCGTATAAATGTTCTGAATCAGCTCACGCACCTTCTCAAACGGTGTCGTATTCTCAATCTGGTCATAGGCAGCGATAAAATGACGATATTCTGTGTCAATTCTATAGTTCTTATTCACATAAGAATTGATCTGCTCTTTTAGACTATCCTCTGCAGTAAATCCGGTAGCATCCAACATTTTTCTGGCAGCGCGAATCGCACGATATTCCGCTTTAAAAGAACTGAAGAAATGCAGTTTCGAACGGATATTGCATAGTTCTGCAATGCTGTTTCCGTTTAGAGACGCATTCTTATCCTCTGCAAGGATACGACCAATCATCCATTTCATGACTGCGTGGTCAATTACCTTGAATGATCCTGTATTTATCAATGATTCCAAAGGTACCTCAGTCAATACCTTGATGACATTCAGCTTTTCTGATACCAGATCAGAGAGATCATCAAAACACTCCTGATAAATCACGTTGTTCATCATATTTTCCAGAAGAACCGTGACATTACTTGCCTGACGCTTCATGCGATCCTGCATGAATATCTTCCACTCTGTTGGAGCAATCTCCAAATCATCGTGGAACGTATAAACAGCGAATAACGACATAACAAGCTTTAAGAGGCTTGGCTTTGTATCATCATATCCAAAGCGACTATCTGCCAATTTCCAGAAGGCTTCCTCTAAACCGTACTTAGAAAATTCTGCAATAATCTCCTGTTGTTCAATATTCCCTGCTGAAAATACTGCATAGAAAAGATCATCTATTGTCGTATTTCTCGCCTTCGCAACAACAGACATAGCAATCAACATCATAAGTTCTTCATCTGCTGATGCCATATCAAAATCATAGGAACGTTCAATGAATGCATTGATACGCTCATTCCCTGCTTTACGCTGTGCAGCTGTAAGTTTTGCTTTTCCAGCATTAAAGAAGTCCTTCAGTCCTTCAAAGCTGCTGCGGAGTCTTGCCGGCAGCCGCACTTCTGCCGCAATTAAAGAGAGCTTATCTGCATAAAACTCTCTAGAATATAACAGAGTATCTTCCAGGTGATTCTTTGATACATCCGGTTTCTCGAACGGTGCATAGATTAGAAATCGGCCGTCCGGTTCTTCGTGTTCCAACAGCATCTTTACACGGAAAGCATTATTCTCCGACAAATGCACAATCTTTACACCCAGAAGATTCAGCTGGTCAACCTCATCTTCAAAGGAGCTTTCCGTATCATACCAGAAAACCATTCTCTGGCCGCTTTGATATTCTGTATTTAGCTTTTTCTCAATTTCTTGAAGATTCAGTTCATCCATACCATTACCTCTGTCTCTGTTTATTTAATCGGTGCCAGAATATTAAACTTCGCCCCATTACGGTCTGTCTGCACCTTCTCATAGTTCACTTTGACGCCATCATCCAGATCGATATTGACATGCTCATTTGTCATATGATCCAGACCCTCGTCATATTCTTTTATCTCCGCAATCTGCTTCAAGAGATGATCTCTTCTCTGTTCTTCCGCAGCCTGCTGACGCTTATCCGTTATATGCTCCAGCATTGCGTCGATAGCACGTACTTCAATCTCATACTTCTCCTGAATCTTGTGGAGATATACCAGTACGCGACCGATGGAATTCTGATCCCAACGGTGCATATAAACCAATGCCTTAAATCCATTCTGCTTTCCGCTATCAAAGAGCCAATAAATCGGACGCTTCTGATAGGTCTTGCAATGATCCTTAAAGAAGTCATTTAAGAAGTAGTTACGAATAATCGCCCTACTCGTAGATCCTTTACCGCTCAGTGCACTGGCAATGAAATCCAGGTTGCTTTCCAGTGAGTTTTCACCATATACCACCTTCAGGAATTCACACAGACGCTCTACGATATCATCATCCATATACTTCTGATCGGTAATTGGAATCACATTGTCCTCATCCGGTAAGAATCCGGAGTATTTTGTTGCATCCCATTCTCCACCCGCAAAGGCAAGACCTTCAGTAGCAAGTGAATAACGACCAAACATACAGCCGACCGCATAGGATAACAAAGATTTAACTTCCCTTTTTATTTCGGCCTTTCTTATTGAATTATCCTTCTTTTCAGATAAAGCCTCTAATTCGTCGTTCAATTTGTAACGATTTATAAACAGATTGTTTAATTGAATTTCCAGATCCTCAAGTTTAGTAAAATCATCTTCCTTTTCTTTCTTCCAAGCTTTAAAAGAAGCATTTAGGTATTCATTTTCTCCATTGATCAAAGAATATCTAACTAAAGGATGTCGTTTAAAATACCAACTAGTTTCAAAATCATCCCAGTCATCTTTAGCTAAACGAATACATTCCTCCACTATTTCCGCCACTCTACTTACAGATTCCGCATCTTCAATCAATGGCAATTTTTGAATTTGACCAGCCTCAAAGTTCATTGTTGGTGATAATGCTTCTAATAATTTCCTACATACACTAGAATTCAAAAAAGCTGCGATATATAAGAGCAGTTTTTTATCATCAGAAAAAACTGCCATTCCTGCATCAGAGAATATAAATCCTTGACCATAATATCTGAAAGCAGCATTACCACTAGAGATCTTTGACCAACTTACACATTCTTTGAAGTAAAATTGTTGATTTTTTATTGTTCGAGTATCATTTTTGTAAAGAGATCTTGCATATTCTTTGACTTCAAATCCACCATTTTCCCAATTAACAACATAATCTTGGTTTCCATACCATTTTCTATAAAGTCCACCTTTATTATAGGGATACCATTTTTTACTAATTGCTATTGATTCTTCCTCGTCTTTTGAATTAAACCCTATATTATGAAATCCGATTTCATGCCATAATCGTAGAAAACGGTTAGTGTCCGAAGGTGCCATGCCTTGTCTTGGTGCTGCAACTGATCCAAGAGCTTTGTTTTGAAAGGTATCTAGAACAGCTTCGCTTACCCAATACGCAAAGATATGACTGGGTGCTCTATTAAAATTATTTAAATCTGTGGAGAACCAATTGAGAGAACTGGATTTTTGCGATATCTCGTAAAGCAATCCCTCTCTCTGTACTTCCATATCTCCCTTATAGTTTTCCAGCCTAAAATATTCACCATAATTATCACTTTTAGCATTTTTAATGACAAATGAACAAATATCAACAGTTGCGTCTTTAAAAAAAGCCCCCTTTGCCATTTGTACCAATGTAACAACACCTTTGGAATCAATTATCTTTTGCCGGAGTTTTTCATAACTTGTAATGAACATCCATACATTTGGTGTCATAAAAGCTATATATCCGGTGCCTATACCTAATTCGAAATTTCTCTTAATAAATGCGGCAAATATATCTGTTGAATAATCTTTATAATTATCAACGACAAACTTTTTCAGCTTACCAGACATCTTATTCAAATATGGTGGGTTAGTCGTAACCGACACGTATTTCTTTGAAAGAATTTTTGCTTGTTTAGCAAGTGTACGTGCCAATGGTAATGTGTCTTCTCGCCATGCGTTATTGAACAAATCGTATTCCGCATCACGATTACACTCATCTAGGTAATTCAGAAATCCGTCATAATCTTTTTCTTCGACATAAATCAAAGATCCTAATTCCTTAGCATCTTTAAAGATATGAATAAGATACTGTCCGATTTTATTCAATTCCTTATCTGAAGTGATATTCTCGTTTATAAAACTATCTATCCCGTTGCTCTCTTGGATTGCTATCACATGTGGTTCAACCCCACGTTTCAGGAATCTTCCATCATAGCTTCTTGCTTTCATCATGACTGCAAAATAAGCCAGCTGTGTACAACGATCATCAATATCAAGACCATATAAGTTGTTCTCGACAATAGATCTTGCTGCTTCTCGGTCTGAATATCCTCTTTCACGATAAATCTCCATAAGTACATCAAAAGCATAGACGAGGATATGACCGCTTCCCATACAGTCGTCCAAGAATGTCATTTCCTCCGGTTCGACACTCTCATCAATATATGTAATTTCACCGTTCTTAGGTTTTACAAAGAATTCCAGTTTGTCAGCAAGATTACTTTCCGGATGACGTTCAATCCAATAACGCCCCAAGGAGTTATCTACCATATATCGAACAACCCAGTCTGTAGTAAACAGCTGTGTTGCTGCTGGGATATCTTCTTTTTTTACGATCGATTTATAAACATTTACGATTTGATTGTGCTTTTCAGCGATATAGTACTGATACATCCATCCGATGATCTGTACCTGATCTTTCCAGTCTTCCTCTGCGATATCATGGACAAGCTTATATACAAAGCCATCCTTCTCTACAAATCCAAATCGAAGGAAAAATTCAGATGCATCCCCAGCCTCTTCAAAGAGTCCAGGAAGAGCTTCTGCTAACTGGTTGCAACGCTTTAACAGCAGGAATCTAAAGAGATTATCTGCCTTATTGTGATCCAGCCAGTCATTAATTTGCGCTCTTTCAGCGTCAGTAAACTCTAAGTCCGAATCAAACGGTCTGCTCACAATATCCGGATCCTGCTTTCCTGCCAGCACGGAAGAAAGCATTCTGATACCATCATCGAAGTAATCATTGACTTCCATATAGCGTATCGCAATCAAACGATTGAACCATTCAGATGCCATATTTTCAATCAGACTGTCATAGGCCGTCTGGTATCCTGATGCTTTTGCATGTTGTTCCAATTTAGACACAATACGCCTACGCATCTCGATTTCTCTTCCCTGCAGCTTCACAGGATCACTGGAAGCAACATCAAAATACTGGATATCGGATGTGGACGCCGGAAGTGGAGACGCAATACCACTTTCAGTAATGCCCATGAAACCAGCTCTTACCTTAATGTCGCTTTTTAATTTATTTCTTGCCCATATGGCAAAGTTCTTAATTGCTGTCTTATCCATTTCCAGCACCTTTCTGTTCTTAGAGATGCAGTCTTACTTCATCGCTGTCTACAAGCTCTGCTTCGATCTGTTTTCTTAAATTGTTGAGATAATTATCAATATCTCCTGTGTTCTTGATATACCAAGTATCCGCAACGATATTACGTGCGATGACATTTTTCACCTTCGGTTTTTTCGGTGTAGGAATCACAGGAGTTGTATCTATGCCACCATCCTGATCATCCGGCTGTACCGGTGTAGGCTGTGGATCAGGGATTCTTGCAAACTCGTCCAGATACTTCTTGCATAAGCTGTCTGCTTTATCCTTAAATCCAAGCATATCCGAAATATTCGGTTCGTTGGTCGCACGCTCCAGAAGGTCGTGGAACTCACGCTTTACACGTGCTTCATATCTACTCTGATATTCCTTGCCCTCTAAGGAATCCATCACGATCTTCTCATCCTGCTCGATGACCTGCTTCACCGGTTCCAGTTTCGCATCCAGTACACGGTTATAACTATCTATGAACCTCTCGTAGAGATTCGGAAGATCTTTAATCTTCTCATGCGGAGACCGATTCTTAATAATGGCTCTAATCTCATCAACGACTTTTGTTAATGTTCCATCTGTAATGTGTTCTTTACTGGAATCGTAGAATCTTAGTGCACGCAGTCCGTAATCATCGAAGATTTTCTTCTGTGTATCGCTATTGTAGAAAGTACGTACCGGTGCCAAGTCCTCCGCTAATTCCAGCATTCCACCTTTCTGTCTTGAAATCGTACGGAAGAAGGTTGTCTCATCTGTAATCGATTCAAATTGTGCCAAAGTACTCTTGACCTCTCCCATGATGGACTTGCCAGGATATGCCTGTTGTGCATTCTGCTCTCTCAGCATCCATTCCAGTTCTCTCTTGAGAGAGGAAGATGCTTCCTTGAAGGTCGACATTACACGGTCTGCGTCATCCGAAGTTTCGGTACGATTGAACAATTCTTTGATTACCTTTCGGCAGTCATTGATCTGTACCGGGTCAATAATCTCCTTTGCCTTGAAGAGCAGCTTGTCCTCATATCTACGGTTCGTGAAATAAGTTACCAGATCATTTGCATCACGGTTAAAGATGGTGATTGGTTCTTTCTCTGCGGTCGCACTAATCTTTCCATCCTTAAACAGCTTAGCGATAATCCACTTCTTATCCATTTCCGTATATCCATACGGTGCAATCGCAAAGTGATCCAGCAAGGTCTTTAAAGAAATCATGGAATGAGAAGAGGTACTCCTATTGATGTAATCAAATGCTTCTTTTACTGCCAGCGAATTTGGCTCACCGGCTTCTCCCAGTTCCAGTTTTGTCTGATTATCCGTCTTGAACAAGTTCTTGATGGCAATATCATCCTTCGGAGAATCGATATAGGACAGCTTGTAATAGATGGTATCCACAAGTCTTCCTAATGCTTCATTGATTCTGACAACGGAATCATGCGATTTGATATCTGTAATATGCTGTCCGTTCACGAAGATATCCGCATTACCAATTGCTTCCTTTAATGCATCTAATGCTGCAGATCTGCTCTTACCGGCTTCCTGCATTTTTGTATTACGAATAATCGTTGATTTTCCCTTTTGAGGATCAGCAACAGAACGAATATAATCTTCAATTTTGAGTGCATTCTGCATCTCTTTATAATATGGATTGCTATCTACAGGCAGTTTTAAGATAGCTTCCTGATTCCTTGCGGAAATCATTGAAAGTGTTGTATCATCCACATTTCCATCACCGGTTGTTCCGGTAAAACGAGGTGTGATGATACGGAGTCCGATCTGGTTATTCTGATTTCCCTTGTTCGGAATATTATCTACAAACTGATTGAAGGCAAAGGTATATCTACCGTTAAACTTCGGCACACGATAACGGGAGTTATTGTAGATACTGTCATACACAACTTTTGTGATAGCAGCCATCGTATCACGCTCCAAGATATTACGGTCACGAATCTGGCGGTTAATATCCTGCTCTTCATCCGTCAAGAACTCATAGGTATCCTGAATCTGGGAAACAAGAAGATTATTTACTAAAAGCTGTAATGCTTCGGATACCTTCTTTCTTAAGTTCGCCTTGTCTTCATGAATATTGGTCATCATGAAGTTCACGACATTGTTTTCCGTAAGCGGAATTCCCTGTACATACTTAAGAAGGAACAATACCTTTAATACATTAACCGGGAAACAGTCCTCTTCCTTGTTCGGATTGATTCTTTCGTTTTCCTGTGCACGGAGAATGACAATCGCATGAGTATGATCGATAAATTCTACGAGGTCATCGAAAAAACGATACAATGGCACAATCGTTCCTTCTTCTTGATACATCACAGCTTTCGCAGCCTGTTGGAATGCTCCAAGCATGGAACGTTCGCCTTCTGACTGATGACGTCCGGAAGAGCTGTTCAAACGGATCGCATTCAAAATATCGGCAAGCAAATGGAACTGATAAGGTAAGAACGGATATACTGCCGCAAACTCATCAGCATTCTTATATTTTTTCATTTCACGGCCGCTGTCCTTGAAGTCCACCGCATTTAAAATAACAGTCTCCTGTGAGTCATACAGTGCCTTCAATGTCATCGTTCCGGCTTCGTTTTTCTTTAAAATTCTCTCGCGGATAACCTCATCTGCATTGACGGATGTAAGAGATAATCTCGTCTTAAAACGTCCCTGAATCTTTGAAAAGTCGTTTTTGCTTTCGGCAGTAACTTCCATGTTTGCGGTCATGGAATCAATATCTTCCTGTGCCGTTACAATAATCCATGCCTTACCATGGCAGCGTACTCCCAGTTCTTCTGTCATCGTCTGCAAGTTCAGCATCAGCTTAGAATCCGTGCTAATGAACTGACCGATTTCATCCACCAAGAAAACAACTCTCTTGCCGGATCTTTCTATGTACTGGTGAACACGTTCTGCAAAGTCTTCAATCGCAATCTGATAATTCTGCGTAGTAGATTCTTTTACCCAAAGCTTTGCATTTTCCTCATCCATGTACCCCATTTCAACAAGTGTCTTCTCTACTCGTCCACGGATAACACGAAACTTATTTCTTACTTCTTTCCATTCCTGTCCATGTAAACGACGGAATGTATCCTGGAACAGTTCATACTGTCCCTCTTCATCCAACTGTCTTTCCAAATCTGCAAGCGCAGGATTAGCTCCATCGTATCCAAGCTTCTCATTGAAGACACGATTGAAAACCGTAACAATTGCATTGCTGTCAGACTTTGCGGTCGATGTACTCTTAGAATCTACGTTAAAGAGAATCGCCTGTGTCGGTGTATGAGAGGCACGCTCCATATTGGCATAGATGGTCGGATCCACCTGAATATTTTCTTTATTCTTGAAATATTCATTCGCATGCTTTCCCTCCACTAAGGTATCGTCAAGAACGTAAGATAAAATCTTTAAGAAGTGAGATTTACCACTTCCAAAGAAACCGGAAATCCAAACACCGATATTGTCTGTCGGCGTATCCATGCTGGCTGTGTAGTTATCAAAGAATTCACGGAAATGCTTCGTAAGTTCTCTTGTCACAACATACTCGTCCAACTCCTGTTTTTTATCCTCCGCCTCGATTTGTCCAACCTTAATAACGCCGGAAATCTGACGGTCAATGTCTTTTAAAAACATATTTTTAATCTTCATGCTGCGTTCCCTCTCTTATCTCTCAACTATTGGAAATGCCCGATAGTAGTTTTCATTTTGATCGTTTGCCGCCTCTCCAAAAATATTGAGAGAGTTACCGTTGTATTTGCCCGGAAAGAATAAAATCACCGGGCAGTGATCCATCACCTGATGGAGGTTATTGAGTATCTTATGTGATCTTAAAATCGGATAACTCTTTCCTACTCCCGTAAGAAATACCACCGAATCATCCGGTGTATTATCCATGATGTACTTGATAATCAAGCTGTCCTTATCATCAAAGCGAAGCACATCGGAAATACTCTGGAACACATAATCGGTTCCTTCTTCCTCTTCCAAATCCCTTAAATCTTCTAACACGCCTTCTTCCTCAAGCAGTTGAAGAATCAATTCATATAAATCAAAAATCTTTAGTTGATATCCAAACTTTAAGATTGTATTGGAGTGTCCTAAACTATTCACACGTTCTCGGACGACAAGTTCCTGATTTGGATCATAATCGAATACGTAATATCCAACTTCCCCTCCCAGTCCTGTGTTTGTCCGGAAGGACTCCTGCCTCATTTTTTCTTCCAGGATATCCAATCTTTCTTCTATTGTTTTCATGCGTTTTCTCCTGCCAAGATTTTGTAAATCGTAGTCAGTCCTTTGTCCTGTAAAAAGTTTTTCATCGCATCGCTGATGATTGGGCGGACGATTTCTCTTGTTGTTCCAGCTTCCGAAATAAACTCAGCCTCTTTCAGAATATGCTTGTAGTTATCTCGCACTTTTATCACCGCCGCATCGGACCACTTTGCGATTCTTTCATCCGATTCCTGTAGTTTATGAACGAATCCAATCAGATCACTGTCATGTAATTCTGAGACGCCCAAAATCATTTTTTCTCGGAACACATTGTTCATGAATTCATAAAATGTGCGGTCTGTCAGCATGACTAAAACAACGCAAAGCTGCTTTTGTGCCATTGCATCCTGTGACAAGAAGAAATCAAGAAATTCTTCATTTACTGCCTTCAATCGTCTCGCTGTCACTACACGGATGTTATCAGCACGGCTTGCTGACGCTGCATTAAATATATTCTCGCTCTGACTTAGTTCTTTGATGTCATCAAAAGATCTGCCATCTCTTAATAGCTCAATGCACTGTTTTGTTTCTCGATACCATAGAAGATCTTTTGTTCGACAAGACAAAGGCATCGATAATACTTTCATTTCAATCATTTTGACTCTGCCTCCTCTTTGCGGACAGGATGTAATTCTTTCGCACGTTCCTGCCTCTTTTTATATTCTTCATCCGGAATGATTTCCATGATATCGCCAATATCACACTTCAATGCCAGACAAATTTTATTCAGAACAGCCGTGGTAACCCTCTCATCTTTACCGAGTGCAGCTAATGCATTTGTTGTAATTCCAGAAACTTCCCGTAGTTCTGTCTTGTTCATATTTCTATCAATTAGTTGTATCCAAAGTTTTCGATAACTGATTGCCATGATGTTTACCTCACCATATTACCCATACATGAAATTATGCTTGATAATAGTTCCTGGGCACAAAAATCCCATCTTGCATCAGTCTATCACATATCCCAATATTTTTCAATAATCGGTTGAATTTATCAATATTTTGTATTTGCCGTTTTTTGCTATAAAGTGGATCTCTTTCTAACTTCGCAAGCAGGGCTCCTGTGCTACCCACAGGAGCATTCGCTTGTTGGGGCACTTCCCCAATCCCCTCAAAGATCAGTGTCTTCAACACTGGCTGCGCATCCGTTCCGTACGCTTTTCATCCTGCGTATGATGTCAAAAAAAGAAAGAGCAGAACCACACCAGATGATGCAGCTCCGCTCAGTTTCTCTTACTTCGGATCAGATAATTTCTTCTCTCCATGAACATACTCCTCGTTGTATTTTTTATGCATGAAGGAGCATAGCTCGGAGAGGTATTCTAAGTACACTTGATACCGAACCTCCGGCGAAGGATGGATCATCCACTCTTCACCAGAACGATCATTTGCTTTCTCTGACTTCTCGAATTTTCTTATGTATCGGATAAGACAGTCTCTTTCTTTTATCAGTTCCGTATAACTTGCATCTGTAAATTGATCTGCATAAGATTTAAGACTCATCATCATTTTCACTCACCACCTTTTCCCTATTTTTAAGAACGCTCTTCGAAGTCTTCATCAATCTTTCCGCGCCAGTTTTCATTCAAGGAACCGCACGCTCTCATTTCGCAGATTGCATCTCCGAAAACTTCATAATTAAGCTGTGTTCCTCTTGCATCAGAGTGATAATTTACTGCACGTTCTTTTCGTATTCCGAAGTTTGCCGCTGTCTGAACCGCATCGATGTTTGCATCAAGGAAAATAAATTCCCAATCGTATTTCTCTTGTTGCTTCTTGATCATCTTCTTCACTTTGTCACTGGAATATTTATGGCTTGCATTCTCCATTCCATCGGTTGTGATGACAAACATGGTATGCTCTGGAACATCCTCCCTACGGATGCATTTGTGAACATTACCGATATGATGGATTGCTCCGCCGATTGCATCTATGAGTGCAGTACATCCACCAACCGTATAGGTTCTTTCTGTCATCGGTTCGATCCGTTTTACATCCACTCTGTCATGAATTACAGTGCTTTCATTGGAGAATAGTACCGTTGAAACCAATGCTTCTCCCTCTGCCTTTTTCTGTTTTTCAATCATGGCATTGAAGCCGCCGATTGTGTCGGATTCCAGTCCTGCCATGGATCCGCTTCTGTCCAGGATAAATACAAGTTCTGTAAGATTTTTCTTCATGTTGTCTGCCCTCCATACAAGAAAGTGCCTTCGGCACTTCAACTCCCCTAGCCCCTCATTCATGAGGGGAATTTAGGGACTTCCTTTTTGCTGCTTTTTTCTTATAATAGTCTTATGAACACTTTCCAGCATATTTTTAACGACCATTATGAAGAAATGATTTATATTTTACAACCACGCGATGCGGTCATCGAGAATGTTGATAAAATGTTAAACTGTGGTGACCCTTCTTTTGGTGGGGCTTTTTATGCCTGCCCTGGCTGCAGATTTCTTAAGTTTGTTCCTTTTCGATGCCATAGACGCTTCTGCCCTTCCTGCGGCAATAAATATTCCATTGTTCGCACTACCTCTATGGCTTTTAAACTTATTCGTTGTTCTCACCGACATTGTGTCTTCACCATCCCCGAAGAACTTCGCCATTTTTTCCTCTCTGACCGCTCTCTCCTAGTCCTCCTTTTTGATGCCGTCAGAAGCGTTGTTCTTCGTATGCTTCACAAAATTAATCAGTCCCAATCCTTTACTCCCGGTTTTGTCTGCGTTCTGCATACATTCAGGCGTGATCTCAAATGGAATCCTCATATCCACTGCCTCGTTTCTGAGGGTGGGGCTGGCAGGACAATTCCATGGCGTAAGATTTCTCACTTTAACTTTTCTTTTCTCCGCCATGCCTTTTGTACCGCCCTCCTGAATTTACTTCACAAGCATTTGGGGGACTCCTTTAAGCAGGGCAAAGCCTCTGTCTATAAAAATCACAAAGACGGCTTTTATGTTTACGCCGAATCAAAAGACTGCAGCCCTGATTCTGTTATCAAATACATTGGCAGATATCTTGGCCGTCCTGTTATTGCCACCTCCCGGATTGATTCTTATGATGGCGATACGGTTACCTTTCATTACAACAGACATGAAGATAATGTTCTGGTTACCGAATCGATTCCCGCACTTGAGTTTATCTCACGGTTAATCCAGCATATCCCTGAGCGGCAGTTCAAAATGATCCGCTATTATGGGATCTATGCCAGGCATCGTCAGCAGGATCAGAAACTTTACCGGGCCATCCCGAAAGAAAAGCACAAAATCTTTTTGAGTTTTAATCAATGGCGCACTTTAATTCTCACTTCTTTTGGTTATGATCCTCTAACATGTCCCTGCTGCGGGTGCACCATGGAAATCCTGGAGGTCTATTACAGCCATAAGCCAGTCTCTCTGCAAGAATTATATGAAAGGGCTATGCGAAAGTACAAATGCCGTACACCTGCTAAACAAAATCCTTTTACATCTCCCTCCTCTCATGCTAAAATCAAAGTATCTTAATTTTGACTGGAGGTGACTGCCATCGATAACAAAGAACTTGTAGAGAAGCTCCGCAGCAAATATACAAAAAATCCTCCGGAGGGAATGACTCCCTCTGAAATAGCACGCATGAAGGATGAAGACCTTCTTGATATGGACTATTTTCTTCATGAAAATGTTTTTGGTGAAGATGATGGGAACAGTGGTTTTTTTATTTTTTAACCATCTCCTATCGTCTGATTGTGGTGCTCTGCAAAGGCAGAGCACCAAGTTTACATAATTCCATTTTTACGAGAACTTTCCTATTACATGAAAAAACCCCGAAAATGGCGTATTTTCGGGGTTTTCTTGATGTTCGAAGCTTTGATTAACGCTTGCTGAACTGCGGAGCTCTTCTCGCAGCCTTTAAGCCGTACTTCTTTCTTTCTTTCATTCTCGGATCTCTTGTCAGATAACCTGCTTTCTTAAGGATCGGACGGTAATCAGCGTCTGCCTGAAGAAGAGCTCTTGCAATACCGTGTCTTACAGCACCTGCCTGTCCTGTAAAACCACCACCGTGAACGTTAACCAGTACGTCAAACTTATCATTAGTCTCTGTAGCAACTAACGGCTGACGAACAACAACTTTTAATGTTTCAAGACCGAAGTACTCATCGATGTCTCTCTTATTAACTGTGATCTTACCTGTACCCGGTACTAAATATACTCTGGCGATAGATTTTTTTCTTCTGCCTGTTCCGTAAAATTTTGCATTAGCCATGATAACTTCCTCCTTTCAGTACCTTATTAAAATTTGATTTCTAAAACTTCTGGTTTCTGAGCCGCATGATCATGTTCCGGACCAGCGTAAACGTGAAGTTTTGTCATCATGCTTCTTCCTAAAGGTCCTTTTGGAAGCATACCCTTAACTGCTAATTCCATAACCTTCTCCGGCTTCTTAGCCATCATTTCTCTTAAGGTTGTTTCCTTCATTCCGCCTACATAATCGGAGTGATTGTAGTAAATCTTCTGGTCTAACTTCTTGCCAGTTACATTCATCTTATCTGCATTTACGATAATTACGTAATCGCCGCAATCCATGTGTGGTGTGAAGATCGGTTTATTTTTTCCTCTTAATACTTTAGCTACTTCTGAAGCCAAGCGTCCTAATGTATGTCCTGTAGCGTCAACTACGTACCATTTTCTCTCAATTGTTGCTGGACTAGCCATAAAAGTTTTCATTGGTTAACCTCCTGTTAAATTGCTGTTATTATTCATAACTATATCGTAAAATGCTCACTCCGGGGCTTTGGCCTAAGCATTTTCGTCTAACGTCACAGTTATACATTATATTACATTCAGCCGGGTGTGTCAACCTCTTTTTCCCATAAAATCAAGGTTTTTTCGATGTTTTTATTCTTTCGGGCTGCCCTTCCCGGCGCCTCTGCGATATTCGTCGTGTGTCACATACCACCCGGTTCTTTCTTCCGAAGGCTGGAATACGTAATAGCCGTATGGTTTTCCCGCCTCGATCCGTTCCCCGGATTCACAGTCATTTACATAAACCGTTTCCGCTCCGTTCCTGACTGCCTGATGCACCACCCGGAACAGGAGGCGGTCAAATTCTTTCGGGATACACCGCTCTATGGTCAGAAACGACTGTTTCTCAGCCGCTGTCCCCGACTGGTCGAGAAAGTATTTCCACTCTTTATTTTCAGCCGCGATAACAGGACGAAGCTCCGTCTCTTCCTCCAGGCTGATCAGGGTCAGTCCTCTGGCCACCGCGGTAGGGCCTGCCGCCGCACGGCTTCTGGTATCCAGAATCTCCTCTACATGCTCCGGCGGCCAGACTCCCAGTCCCACCTTCATAAGCGTTCCTGCAATGATTCGAACCATATTGTACAGAAATCCGCTTCCACTGACCCGAATGGTAATCATATCGCCCGTCTTCCCGACATCCAGGCTGTAAATGGTGCGAACCATATCCTCCGCCTGGGTCCTCGGTGCGCAGAAGCTGGTAAAATCGTGTTCTCCCACCAGATACTCCGCCGCCTGCTTCATCTTTTCCACATCGAGTGGATAATAACAGAAATAAGCGTACAGCCGCAGCGTCGGAACCTCAATCCTCCGATTCAAAATCCTGTATTCATACGTCTTCACGCAATTGCATTTTCTGGGATGCCAGGTGAGGGGAACCTCCTCCGACTTTAACACTCTGATGTCCTCCGGAAGCCTCTGATTAAGCGCAAAGCAGATCTTATCCGCCGGCATCCGGTTCTCCGTGTCGAATACCGCTACATTTCCCTCCGCGTGCACACCGGAATCAGTCCGGCTGGCACCGATCACCGCCACCTTCTCATGAAGCAGGGCCGTCAGCGCCTCGTTTAAGACCTCTTCTATGGTCCGTCCGTTGTTCTGAATCTGCCATCCGCAGTAGTTTGTGCCATCGTAGGCCACTATCAGCTTAATCCGTTTCATCTTCTTCCAAACCGCCTTATATCAGGATTCTCAAAACAATAATCACGGCCAGATAAGCAATGTAAACCAGATACGTCACGCCATCCCGCTTTGCATAATGAAGCGGCTTCATCTTCGTTCTTCCCTCACCGCCGCGGTAGCACCTCGCCTCCATGGCCATAGCCAGATCCGTAGCACGCCGGAATGCCGAGATAAACAGCGGAACAAGGAGAGGAATCATGTTCTTCGCCCTCTGAATGATATTTCCGCTTTCAAAATCAGCACCTCTCGCCATCTGCGCCTTCATGATTTTATCCGTCTCCTCCACCAGTATCGGGATAAACCGCAGTGCAATGGACATCATCATGGATACCTCATGGACCGGCAAACCGATCTTTTTTAAGAATCCAAGACTCTTCTCCAGTCCGTCTGTCAGCTCATTGGGGGTAGTCGTCAGGGTCATAACAGACGATCCCACAACCAGATAGATCAGTCTGACCCCCATAAAACCGGCCGTCTTCAGCCCTTCCTTCGTCACCTTTAAAAACCACAGCTGAAAGAGTACTTCCCCCTGGGTCAGAAATAAGTTAAAGCTGACACTGATTAAGAGCAGAAAAATAATGGCCTTTAATCCCCGCACCATAAACCGGAAGGGTACGTGGCTTATCTTTATGGCAGCGGCCAGAAAGACCGTGGCAGCCAGGTAAGCCCAGATACTGTCCGCAACAAACAGGGAAATGATAAATACCATGGTACCAAACAGCTTTGTCCTCGGGTCCAGCCGGTGAAGTACGGAATCCACCGGATAGTACTGCCCCAGTGTAATATCTCTTAACATATTGTCTCCTGTCCGCGGCTTCCATTCCCGCGGGCCGCCTGTCCTTCCTTTTTTAACAGCGCAAGGATCTCATCTCTCGCTTCCTCTACCGTCGTAATATTGTTGTCAATCGGAACCCCATGATCCCGCAGCGTATGCACCACATAGGTGATCTGCGGCGCGGCCAGACCGATGGCCTCCAGTTCCCTGTAATGTTTGAATACCTCCCTTGGGGTGTCATCAAACACCTTCTCCCCGTGATTCATCACGAGAATCCGGTCTACATACTTTGCTATGTCCTCCATACTGTGGGAAACCAGTATGATCGTCATCTTCTTCTCCCGGTGCAGACGCTCTATCTGATCCAGGATCTCATCGCGCCCTCTCGGGTCCAGACCTGCCGTGGGCTCGTCCAGAATCAGCACCTCCGGTTCCATGGCCAGCACACCGGCAATGGCTACCCGGCGCTTCTGACCGCCCGACAGTTCAAACGGCGACTGCTTATAAAAGCTCTCGTCAAGCCCAACCATAGTAAGCGCTTCCCTTGCCCTGCTTTCGATCTCCTCCTTCGGTAACCCCTGGTTCTTCGGCCCGAAGCAGACATCCGTAAACACATCGATCTCAAACAGCTGATGCTCCGGATACTGGAACACCAGACCTACATGGCTTCGCAGCGCTCTCATATCGTAGCCGTCGCTGTAGATATTCTCTCCATTATAATAGATTGCACCGCTTGTCGCCTTAATTAGTCCGTTTAAATGCTGGATCAGTGTGGATTTACCAGAACCGGTATGGCCGATCAGCCCGATAAACTGGCCATCCTGAATCTCCAGATTTACATCCTTTAACGCCTGCTGCTCAAACGCAGTGCCCTGCCCGTAAATGTAATTCAAATGTTCTATCTTAATTGCCATAACTGCCTCCATCTCCCAGAGTCACTCTGCCCGGATAACGCTCCGCAAATATAGGAAGCAGATATTTCATCAGCTCATTCAGCGTCAGAATTCCATCCGGTAACTCTACCCCGTTCTTCTGAAGCTCATAAGCCAGCTCGGTCACCTGCGGTACATCCAGCCGGTAGGATTTGAGTTCCTCCACCCTGGAGAAAATCTCCCTGGGCGTTCCATCCATAACCACTCTGCCGTCATCCATAACGATAACCCGGTCGGCATTGATTACTTCTTCCATATAATGAGTGATGAGCACCACCGTGATGCCCTCCTGACGGTTTAACTCATGGACGGTCTTTACCACTTCCCTGCGCCCGTTGGGGTCCAGCATGGCCGTAGGCTCGTCCAGAACAATACACTGCGGTCTCATGGCCATGACGCCTGCGATGGCGACCCGCTGCTTCTGACCACCGGAAAGCTTGTTGGGAGACTTCATACGGTAGGCCGTCATGCCCACCGCTTCCAGGCTCTCATCCACCCGCTTCCAGATCTCATCGGTGGGAATCCCCATATTCTCCGGACCAAAGCCCACATCCTCCTCCACGACATTACCGATAATCTGGTTATCCGGATTCTGGAAGACCATCCCCGTCTTCTTTCGAACCTCCCACAGATTCTCCTCCTTGGAGGTATCCAGTCCCTGAATCCACACCGTGCCGTCCGTCGGAAGCAGGATCGCATCCAACTGCTTGGCAAAGGTGGATTTTCCGGAACCATTGTGTCCTAAGACCGCCACAAACTGGCCTTCCTTAATCTCGATGCTGACATCATCGATGGCGCGGTTTACTTCTTCTATATTTTCTTCTTCATCTCTTCTGATATAATCAAAAATCAGCTTCGATGTCTTTATAATTCCCATGGCTTACCTTTCTGCGATAAACGCGGACAAAAATCAGGTCAAAGACTTCCGGCAAAAATTCCAAAAAACGAAAATCCCCATAAAATAAGAAGTCTTATATGTCACATAATTTTAGTTGAATTTTACGCAACAGTCAAGCCAGATTTCATAATCAGACCAATTCTTCTTAGTCAGACCGGAAAAAAAGAAAGACACGGCGCCTTCCGCCATGTCTTTCCCGAATAACAAATTCCCTTACGGCACCCACTGTCCCGACTCATTCACCTTGTACGTTCCGTCAATGACAGTATTCGCCGCCATGCTTCCGTCCTCATATAAGTAATACCATTTCCCAGGCTCTGCCTGAAGCCAACCGGTCACCATGTCGCCATTCGCATTGAAATAGTACCATTTTCCGCCGATCTGCTGCCATCCGGTCACCATCTCAGCGTTTTCATTCATATAATACCACTTGCTGTTCAGATACTGCCAACCAGTCAGCGCATAGCCGTCCTGATTAAAATAATACCACTTGCCGCTTATCATCTTCCAGCAGTTCGCCGCATAATTTCCATCCTCGTCACGGTACCGTTTGCCGGCCTGGGTGTTGGCCCATCGTCCCGATGTATCTCCCAGTTCCTGGACCTCAGAATCAGTGGAAACCGTAAATTCACCGTCTTTTAAATACTTCTCCTCGGAACTGTCCTTCGCAATGGCTCTCACCTCGTAGTAATAGCTGTAGCCATCCTGTAAATATTCCAGTAAATCGATGGAGGTGGAACCGGTCGTCAGCGTCTTAATCCACTGATCCTCCCGGTAAAGGCGAAGCTGATACTTCGAAGCGTAAGGAACTCGTTTCCAGGATGCCTTCGTCTTTGCCGCATCACTCCAGCCAGCGGTCTCCGGCGCTCCAAGCTGTGCCACCGGTACGTAAGTAGCTTTAATTGTCGTCTCGCCGTCTGCAGCCTTGGCTGAAACCAGTTCTCCGCCGTATACGCTGCAGCTGCTCTTCACATAGTCCCCGGCGATTGTAAAGGTAGCAGTCACCTTTTTTCCAGGAACCCAGTCCTCCGGAGTCTTACTCCACTCCGATGATACCTCATCGTAATTTACTGTAACCTTTGGTACCTTGATATCTTCCGTCCATTCACTTCTCACATCGTTTTCAAACCGAATCTTAACACTTTTCGCAGCCATGGACGTCATGGCGGTACCGAGCGTCATTACCGCCCCCAGAAGTATCAGCCATCTGCCCTTTCCCTTTATTCCTCGCATCGTGTCATCTTCCTTTCCTGATGATTTTACTTATGCCACACGCCGTTGCCGTCAACCGGGAAACCATCAATGGTAGTATTCACCGCCTTGGAGCCCTCACCAGGATAGAAGTAGTACCAGCTTCCGTCAACCTGGCGCCAGCCCTCAAGCATTGCGCCGGAAGCGTCGGTACAGTACCACTTATTATTATAGGCGATCCAGCCCGTAAGCATCGCACCCTCTACGCCTGTAGTCGTGGAAGGATTCAAATAATACCACTTATTATTGGATAACACCCATCCGGTTACCATAGCTCCCTGATCATTTAAAAAGTACCACAGATTATTTCTCTGCTGCCATCCGGTGAGCATCACACCGTTGGAATCAAATAAATACCATTTCTCATTGATCTTGGCCCAGTTGTTCTTCTGGTAACTTCCATCCGGATATCTAAAATACCAGTTGTTCCCGTCCTTGATCCAGCCGACCTGACTGGTACTGCCGGGAGTTCCGTTGTCCTGTCCGGAGCCGTCAGACACCTTCTCCTCCGGCAGATAAACCTCGTCGGATTCCGTCCAGTCGCTCTTCTTCCCGTACTTCTTCTCACTCTCGGTATATGGAACTGTGCGAACCTTAAAGGAATATGTGCCGGCTTTCGTCATATAAGGATAAAAATTATAGGACGTGGCCTTAAGGCCCTCAACCTTCTTTACAACAGAACTGCCGCGGTATAAATACACGTCATAGGCATCAGACGAATTATCAACCTTACTCCAGCGGGCTCCGCCGTAACCGTTTTCTCTCCAGTAGGCATCATCGGGAGAACTGTATGTGCCCTTAATCGGTTTAAATTTAAAAGTCACATACAGCGTATCACTGCCGGAACGGCTGGCTGACACATACGTTCCGCCCTTTACCGTCACGTTACTGGACTGATATCCCCCTTTAAATGCATACTCATCGGAATCGGTGGCATGCAGTTCCACTCTCATCTTAGGTTCATATCCGATGGTCATCTCTTTCGATCCGGAGGTAATCCATTCGATTCCGTTGACCTCATATCTGCTGTTGTTTGTATACACATAATTCCCTGTTGAATTCTCCTTAAGCTCGAAGGACGTTTCCTCCGGAAGAGTTCCCCCGGATTCCATTTCCTCTAATCCTGCATAGATCGTCACTGATGAAATCGTCTTTGACGCAGCGAATGCCTGAAATGGAATACTCACCCCAAGGACACTCACAATGGCGGTCAAAGCCAATAGTTTTCCAAACCGTTTCATAAAAATACCTCCCGCTCTTTATAGTTACTCCGCATTTTTCCTACTATTATTATAGCCCCTGGGGCAATTCACCGTCAACTTAAGATATTCTTTCTTTATTCTTGCGTTTAGGAAAAATTGAGTAATAAATTTGCAAGAATGGTATTCTTTACCAGAAATCCACGCCGAATCAGAGCCAGACTTTAGCCAAACACGGAAGCTTCCTTGATATCCAGTTTTTTACACCATTTCCGGAGAACCTTTTCCTGATATTTCTCCACAGAAAAATCAGCAAGCTCCAGATCCAGCGGAATATCTGTCTTAATGGCAGCCAGACGCTTGGACAGCAGGGCTGCGGCTTCCCCGCACAGTTCCCCGTCCTCCCCGGTCTTCGTCAGCGCTTTGTAGGGAGTTCTGGTGATTCCCAGCTTCTCCTTCCAGAAATCCTGGAGTTCCTTTAACTGTTTTTTATCCGTCTCCGCGTCATGGATCGCCTCGTACATCGCCTCCACGGTTCCATATTCAGCCAGGAGAGGCGGCACCGCACTGCTGACCCCCTTCACTCCCGGGATGTTATCCGAGGTATCGCCCTGAATCCCTTTTAAATCGGTGATCTGCTCCGGCCATACGCCTTCCTCTGCAAACACATGCTCCGCTGTAAATTCAAATGTCTTCTCCGGAAGATTGACATCTTTTTTCGTCAGGCCATAGGGGCCGTAGTACTTTTCGTACAGTTCATCTGCCTTCTCCTGCTTCGCCTGCACCATCCAGGCCCTGACGTTGTATTCGTCATTCACCAGCTGCAGGTAATCGTGATCCTTTGTCATGACCACCACAGGCACCTGGCTGCGAAACTTCATGACCAGAGAGCCCGCATAGTCGTCAGCCTCGTAGTCATCGCTGTAGAGCACTCTGAAACCGGCTTCCTCCAGGATCGATTCAATCAGGACAAACTGCTGCTTCAGCGGTTCGGGAGTCGCCCCTCTTGTACCCTTGTACTCCGCGTACAGCTCCCGCCGGAACGTATCCCTCGTCTTATCAAACACGAAGGCAATGTATCCGGGGTCCTGCTTCTTGAGGAGAGAGGCAATGGTCTTTAGCATGCCAAAAATCGCGTTGGTGTATGTCCCGTCTCCTGCATGCAGAATTTTCCCGTAATGCTTCTGCTTTTCTTCCTCCGTTTTCGCAAACATGATTTCTCGTGGAAGTACGGCATAGTAACAGGTGGACAGCATGGAAGAGCCGTCTACAATCACAAACTTGTCTTTCATTCAATATCCTTTCTAAAGCTGCTTATTGGTATCTCATTCCATTTATTTTCCGTCATACTTCCAGATCTGTACCTCTCCCGGGTAATCTTCGAATACACGCTTAATGATGGCTTCTACAACGTCCCAGTCACCGCCTCCAAATCCACATCCCATTCCCTGCGGGAACGCGGCTGTCTCATTCCTTCCCCGCACGGTTAAAAACTCACAGATCTCTTCCAACGCTTTTTCCAGGGCTTCATAGTCGGTGTAGACACCGGTCTTCCCGTAGTCGTCCTGGCCGTAAAGATTGGCAATCAGAAACCAGCGGCCGTCCTTTTCAACCGGCTGGGCTGATACCCGGCCTAACAGCTTCGCCGTCTTGCCGCCCACTTCCTCTGTCCACTGCTTTGTCAGAATTTTATAGGATTTTTCTACTTCCGGGAACAGCTTCTTTACCTGGCCCGCCATGCCGCGCCCAAACACTCCCTGGCAGTTTACCTGATGGCAGATTAAGTCTGCATTGGAGCTGAATATGTCGCCTTCGTAGTATTTTATCATTGTAACCGCCCTCTCTTTCTTTTTCTCTTCCTTTTACTTATTTTCTATTTTCTATATCGCTCTTTTGTATCATAACACATTTGAGGGGGTGGGGAAATATGTAAGGACGAAATTCGACGACTCGCTTGCGCATCGTCGGATAAACATGCCTTTTCTGGTATCCCGCTGCCCCGCAGTGCACACCTCACTTCCGCTGCGCTCCAGTTCGGTGTGGGGCGTTCGCCCTACAAAAAACGCCAGGAGAAAATTTTCTTATGTGCTAGCACAACGAAAATTTTCTCCTGGCGTTTTTTGACACTGCTCAGTGCTTAGACAAGCTCCAGCAGTACTTCCATAGCCCCGTCACCCTTACGCTGGCCAATCTTTACGATTCTTGTGTAGCCACCATTGCGGGATACGTACTTGGGAGCGATCTCCTCAAATAACTTCTTCGGAAGATCTACACTCTTTGTATTTTTCTTTCTGCCTGCAGCTTCCTGCGGTACTTCTGTTACATCGTACAGTACCTTTAACATCTGTCTTCTGGCATGAAGTCTGGAAGGAAGATCCTTCTTGATCTCTTTTTCTACTTCATCGTATACGGTAACTTTCTTGCCGTTCACCACTTCTTTGACTCTCTTGCCGTCTTTGTCCTTGCGGGCAACCTTAGCGGTTACTTTAACGGTTTCGAAATTGTCTTTCTCTTTCACAGCCAGAGCAATCAGTCCTTCTGCTACTTTACGGATTTCTTTTGCTCTTGCTTCTGTTGTAACGATCTTGCCATTGTGTAATAATGCTGTTACCTGGCTTCTGATCAGTGCTTTTCTCTGACTGGAAGTTCTTCCCAGCTTTCTATATCCTGCCATGTCTTATTTCCCTCCATTTGTGGAACGCCGGCGCATGCTTCTTCGGTCTTACTGCATCCCGCGCTTAATCTCCATAAATTCCTGTAACGAGCGATCAGCTGTTCGCGTCATCACTCGGGTTAAGCTGTAAGCCTAACTCCTTTAACTTTGCCAGCACCTCTTCTAAAGACTTGCGGCCTAAGTTACGAACCTTCATCATATCCTCAGAAGTTCTGTTGCACAGCTCTTCCACCGTATTGATTCCGGCTCTCTTTAAACAGTTGTATGAACGGACGGAAAGTTCCAGTTCGTCGATATTCATCTCCAGAACCTTCTCTTTCTCATTATCCTCTTTCTCTACCATGACTTCTGCAGTCTTGGCATTCTCGGATAAATCGATGAACAGATTCAAATGTTCACTTAACACCTTTGCAGCAAGGCTGACTGCCTCGTCTGGTGCCAGTGTTCCGTCTGTGTATACATCTAATGTCAGCTTATCGAAATCGGTAACCTGACCTACTCGGGTGTTCTGTACCGTCATGTTGACGCGCTCTACTGGTGTATAGATGGAATCAACGGCAATCACGCCAATCGGTAAATCTTCACTCTTGTTTTTGTCTGCGCTTACATAGCCGCGGCCCTTTGTGATCGTAAGTTCCATGTAGAACTTACTGTCTGTGCCGCCGCTGAGTGTCGCGATCACCTGATCCGGATTCATGATTTCAATATCCGGGTCCGCCTGAATATCAGCAGCCGTTACCACACCTTCGCCTTCAAACTCGATGTAGGCAACCTTTGCCTCATTGGTGTCGCTGTTATTTTTGATTGCTAAGCTTTTGATGTTCATAATGATCTCAGTCACATCCTCTTTAACGCCTGGGATAGAACTGAATTCATGCAAAACGCCGTCGATTTTTACCTGACTGACTGCGGCTCCCGGTAAAGAAGAAAGCATGATTCTTCTCAAGGAATTGCCTAAAGTCGTACCGTAACCTCTTTCAAGCGGTTCAACTACAAACTTGCCATATTTCTTGTCCTCAGAGATTTCAGCAATCTCAATGTTTGGTTTTTCAAAATCGAACACTAATAGCCCCTCCTTTTGGGTAATTTGTATCGAGGGTCTTATACTCAAATCCTTGCCCGGAGTACAGTTTCCCATACTCCGGGCGAAAGTTGTTGTTTCTCTTTAACAGACTTTCAATTATTTGGAGTACAACTCGACGATAAGCATTTCATTCACTGGAACATCAATCTCATCTCTTGTTGGTAACTCTTTAACAGTACCACGTAAATTCTCATGGTCAACATCAACCCAGGCCGGAGTTAAACGTCCTGCTGTGGTCTCTACAACATCTTTAAATCTGGCGTTTCCTTTGCATTTCTCTTTTACTTCGATTACGTCGCCAGCTTTTACTAAGTAAGACGGAATGTTTACACACTTGCCGTTTACCAGGATGCTCTTATGGTCAACCATCTGTCTGGTCTCTCTTCTTGTTCTTCCAAAGCCCATACGGAATACTACGTTGTCAAGTCTTCTCTCCAGAAGGATCATCAGGTTTTCACCGACCATACCATTCATTCTGGAAGCCTTTGCGTAATAGTTACGGAATGGTTTCTCAAGAACGCCGTAGATGAATTTGGCTTTCTGCTTTTCTCTTAACTGAAGGCCGTACTCACTCATCTTTCTGTTAGCTCTTTTTAATTCTCTGTTGGATTTTTTATCTATTCCTAAATAGATTGGATCAAGACCAAGGGATCTACATCTTTTAAGAACAGGAACTCTATCTACTGCCACTGTAATTACCTCCTAATTAGACTCTTCTACGTTTTGGCGGACGACATCCGTTATGTGGAACCGGAGTAACATCCTTGATACTGGTTACTTCTAAACCGCATGCCTGAAGTGCACGAATAGCTGCTTCACGGCCTGAACCAGGACCCTTTACCATAACGTCTACTGATTTTAAACCATGTACAAGAGCTGCCTTAGTAGCAGTTTCTGCCGCCATCTGAGCTGCATATGGAGTAGATTTTCTTGAACCTCTAAATCCCAGACCACCAGCACTTGCCCATGATAAGGCATTACCCTGAGTATCTGTTAATGTCACGATTGTGTTATTAAAAGATGACTGGATATGTGCTTGTCCGCGTTCAACGTTTTTCTTTACGCGCTTTTTTGTCACTTTTTTAGTAGTGGACACTTTTTTAGCCATTTTAAACTAACCTACTTTCTTCATTTCTTGAATCCTGTTATTCCTGTTTTTAAAACATGTAACGTGATTCACTGTTTTAGTTTCATTCATCGTGAGTAATCTCACGAAATGTTCAATGCTTATTTCTTCTTGTTTGCTACGGTTTTTCTCGGGCCCTTGCGAGTTCTTGCATTGGTCTTTGTCTTCTGACCACGAACCGGCAGGCTCTTTCTGTGACGAATTCCACGATAGCAGCCAATTTCCTGAAGTCTCTTGATGTTCATAGCGATCTCTCTGCGTAAATCACCTTCCACCATCTGACTGTCAGCGATAACAGCTGAAATTCTCTTTACTTCGTCGTCGGTTAAGTCCTTAACACGAGTGTCAGGATTAACGCCAGCTTCTGTAAGAATGCGGTTTGAACTTGTTCTACCGATACCGTAGATATAAGTTAATCCGATCTCAACACGTTTTTCTCTTGGTAAATCAACACCTGAAATACGAGCCATGTGTGTAGTACACCTCCATTAATAATTTTTAACCTTGTCTCTGCTTATGCTTAGGATTTTCACAGATTACTCTGATACTGCCTTTTCTCTTGATGATTTTGCATTTTTCGCAAATCGGTTTGACTGATGATCTAACCTTCACAGCAATTCTCCTTTCCGTTATGCGTCCCCGAAAGAGGACATCCAGGTATACCCGCAATGTGTTTTATCTAAAATAAACCAGTGCTGCCGTTTGGGCATAATACACCCGGTATTTCAACAAAGTCGCTATAGCATTATAACACTTTCCATATGGGAATGCAAGCATTTTTTCCTTGTTTTTACTTTTATTTATCTCTCCAGATGATTCTTCCCTTGGACAAATCGTAAGGGGACAACTCAATGGTTACCTTATCACCCGGCAGAATACGGATATAGTTCATACGAAGTTTGCCGCTGATGTGTGCAAGCACCTGGTGACCGTTCTCCAGTTCCACCTGGAACATGGCATTCGGAAGCTTTTCAACAACGGTTCCTTCAATTTCAATAACATCTGCTTTCGACATAAAATCTTACCTCCTGACAACCTGTGTCTTTACTCACTGCTTTTTTTTGAAACATTTGATAAAACGAGCGATCTCTTCATTGGTGACTCTCTGGTTTTCTCTGATCTTTTTACCCGGACAGTCCACTTCACAGGAAACGGCTTCCACATGCTTTCTGTTTTTCCTCTTCGGTCTGGCAAGCGTACGGTACTTTCCGTCCACCAGATAAACATATTCGACCTCTTCCTTTAATATGAAGAAAACTTCATCTTTATCGTGTCCGGCCAGACTTTTTACCAGACTTCCTATTGTGATCTCCATACTGTCCTCACTTAAACTCCCTAATGGGCTTCCGAAACCAGGCTTAAAAGCTCCGGTTCACCTTCTGTAATCAGGACCGTATTCTCATAATGGGCTGATAATGCTCCATCCTCTGTTACAACCGTCCAGTCATCATCGAGCCACACGACCTCCGGTGTCCCCTCGTTGATCATCGGTTCAATGGCGAGAGTCATACCCGGCCTCAGTTTCAGGCCGCGTCGCCTTCCTGCGAAATTGGGCACCTCCGGATCTTCATGGAGATGACTTCCGATTCCGTGACCCACCAGATCCCGGACCACACCGTAGCCGAAGCTTTCCGCATAGGTCTGGATTGCAGAAGATATATCATTCAGATGATTGCCAGCTTTTGCAAATTTAATCCCTTCAAAGAAACTTTGTTTTGTCACCTCGATGAGTCTGCCTGCTTCGGGGGAGATTTCGCCGATCCCGTACGTCCTTGCCGCATCGGAATGGTATCCCTTGTAGATCACGCCGGCATCCAGGCTCACAATATCGCCTTCCTCTATGAAATGCTTCTTACTGGGAATTCCGTGAACCACCTCGTCGTTCACAGATACGCAGATTGAAGCCGGATAGCCGTTGTAATTCTTGAAGGAAGGGATGCAGCCGTAGCTTCTGATGATCTCCTCTCCCAAATGGTCGATATCCCAGGTTGTCATACCGGGCTTTAAGGCTTTCGCCAGCTCCTCGTGGGTCTTCGCGAGGATTCTCCCGGCCTCTCTCATAAGTTCTATTTCTCTTGCAGATTTAATTGTAACTGACATACATTACGCTCCCAGAACAGCGACGATATCGGAGAACACTTTTTCCATATCCTGTGTTCCGTCAACATTCGCCAGTACGCCGGCTTCCTTATAATAGTCAATCAGAGGCTGTGTCTGATCATGGTACACGGACAGACGCTTCTTAACGGTTTCCGGCTTATCGTCATCTCTTAAGACAAGCTTGTCACCGCAGACATCACAGATGCCTTCCACCTTGCTGGGTTTATAGACAATATGATATGTAGCACCGCAGCTTAAGCAGGCACGGCGTCCTGACATACGATTCACGATGTTCTCATCCGGAACATCCACATTAACGGCATAATCGATCTTCTGGTTTCTCTCGTTAAGAGCATTCGTAAGGCTTTCCGCCTGCGGAATCGTTCTTGGGAAACCGTCTAACACGTAGCCGTTCTTACAGTCATCCTTCTGAATGCGGTCCATCAGCATACCGATCGTCAGCTCATCCGGTACTAAGCCTCCCTGATCCATATATGCCTTTGCCTTCATTCCAAGTTCTGTTCCTTCTTTGATGTTGGAACGGAAAATATCGCCTGTGGAAATGTGTGGAATCTGATACTTTTCAGCAATCTTCTTTGCCTGGGTCCCTTTACCGGCACCTGGGGCACCTAACATGATAATCTTCATCAGCAGTCCCTCCCTGCAATATGTTCATATAGCACAAAGACCAAGAGAAACACGCCATTATGTGTTCCTCTTGGATTTGTCCATTAGTCATTCAAAAATCCCTTATAATAACGTACAAGCATCTGAGATTCAATTGCCTTGATTGTCTCTAAGACAACGCTGACAATGATGATTAAGGATGTACCACCAAATGACAGGCGGCTTACATTAAAGAGGCCGGATACCATAATCGGGATGATACATACAATCGTCAGACCACATGCACCGATAAATACTACGTAGTTCAAAATGGAATTGAGGTAATCGCTGGTTGGCTTGCCTGGGCGGATACCCGGGATAAAGCCGCCTGATTTCTTCATGTTGTTAGCCACTTCCAACGGATTAAAGGTAATCGATGTATAGAAGTAGGCAAACACGATAATCAGGGCGATATAAATCACCATACCAATCGAGTAGACCGGACGTTCCGGCTTGAACCAGTTAGAAGAATTCAGCATCAGAAGGATATGTCCGCCAATGCTGTCATAGTTAATCCGGCTGCCGAAGAACTGGGCAATTACTACCGGGAATGACATGATGGAGGAAGCAAAGATAACCGGGATAACACCGGCTGTATTTACTTTTAACGGGATGTTGGAGGACTGGCCGCCAACCATCTTGCGTCCCTGCATCTTTTTGGAATACTGGACTGGAATTCTTCTCTCGCCATCCTGAAGGACAACGACAAATACCACGATCGCAATCACAATTGCCACAATGATAATGGCGGCTACTGCGGAAACTGCAACCGATTTTCCAGACATAAATCTGGTATAAAGTGTTGATGCGTCAGAGGGCAGACTGGAAATGATGTTAAACAGCAGGACGATGGAGATACCATTTCCCACACCATTTTCCGTGATACGCTCACCAATCCACATCAGAAGCGCACTACCGGCAGTCATCGTAACAACTGCGATAATTACGCTGATCGCGTTAAACTCGCTTAACAGTCCCTGGCCGCCGAATCCGATTGCCATAGCAATGGATTCAATTAACGCCAGTGCAACTGTTACGTAACGGGTGTATTCTGCAATCTTTTTTCTTCCGTCTTCCCCATCTCTCTGCATCTCTTCCAGCTTCGGAATCGCAATGGTCAGAAGCTGCATGATGATGGAAGATGTGATGTACGGGGTAATGCTCAGTGCAAACACAGACATATTGGTAAAGGAACTGCCTGTCATTGCGTTAAAAAAGCCGAACGCATCGTTATTCTGCTGAGCAAAAAAATCTTTGAAAAATGCTGTTTCTACTCCAGGAATCGGTAACTGAGAACCGATTCTAATAACCACCAGCATCGCGAACGTATACAGAAGTTTCTTTCTGATGTCCTTGATCTTGAATGCATTACGGAGCGTTTTTAACATATTAGTTCACCTCGCAGGTTCCACCTAAAGCCTCGATTTTGGTCTTAGCGCCTTCGCTGAAAGCATCTACCTTTACTGTAAGCTTTTTGGTTAATTCTCCGTTTCCAAGGATCTTAACACCATCGCGCGGATTCTTAACAATGCCGCTCTCCAGCAGAGTCTCAACTGTCACAACAGTATCGTTTTCGAACTGCTCTAAAGCACTAACATTGATGCCAATGATAGTCTTGCTGTTTCTGTTTGTAAAGCCTCTCTTAGGAAGACGTCTGTATAAAGGCATCTGGCCGCCTTCAAATCCTGGTCTCGGAGCACCTGAACGAGCTTTCTGTCCTTTATGGCCCTTACCTGCAGTCTTACCGTTTCCTGAACCATGGCCACGGCCTCTTCTGAAACTGTCGCTGTGTTTGGATCCTAATGCAGGCTGTAAATTTGATAATTCCATCGTTTGCACCTCCTTACTGTTCTGCTTAAATTTCTTCAACTTTTACTAAATGTCTTACGCTCTGGATCATGCCTCTGACTGCACCGTTATCCGGCATTTCAACTGTCTTATGAAGCTTCTTTAAACCTAAAGCTTCAACGGTTGCTTTCTGCTTCGGAACTGCGCCGATCGGGGATTTCACCAATGTGATTTTTAATTTATCTGCCATTATCCTATCCTCCTTAGCCTAAAATCTCTTCTACAGATTTGCCGCGAAGCTTTGCAACTTCCTCAGGAGTCTTTAACTGAGTCAATCCTTCGATTGTAGCCAAAACTACGTTTGTCTTGTTGTTGGAACCTAAAGATTTTGTACGGATGTTCTTAATTCCTGCAAGCTCAACTACCGCACGTGCAGGACCGCCTGCGATGATACCGGTACCTTCCGGAGCTCTCTTAAGAAGAACTGCTGCGCTTCCGAATTTTCCGATTAAATCATGAGGAATACTGCTGTTCTCATCTACCGGTACAGTTACCATGTTCTTAACAGCAGCCTCTTTACCCTTGCGGATTGCTTCCGGAACTTCGCCTGCTTTGCCAAGGCCTGCACCTACGTGGCCATTGCCATCGCCTACGACTACTAAAGCAGAGAATCTCATAGTACGTCCGCCTTTTACGGTTTTCGATACTCGCTTGATAGCAACTACTTTGTCGTTTAATTCTAACTGACTTGCATCAATAATTGTATGTTTCAACGCCCTATTCTCCTCTCTACTAGAATTCCAGACCAGCTTCTCTGGCTGCGTCTGCTAATGCCTGAATCTTGCCCTGATATATGAAGCCGCCTCTGTCAAATACAACTTCCTTGATTCCCTTTTCGAGAGCCCTCTTGGCAATTACGGTACCTACATATGCTGCAGCATCAACGTTGTTAGTTTTCTCTAATTCAGCCTTTACTTCTTTTTCAACTGTAGAAGCTGAGACTAAAGTTTTACCAACTGTATCGTCAATAATTTGAGCATACATATGATTATTACTTCTGAACACAGCTAAACGCGGTCTTTCTGCAGTGCCTGCAAAACGATTACGTAATCTGGTGTGCTTTTTCACGCGAACTTCGCTTCTTGACTGTTTGCTAACCATTTTTACACTCTCCTTAAATTATTTCTTACCAGTCTTACCAACTTTACGTCTGATAACTTCATCAGCATATTTGATACCTTTGCCCTTATACGGCTCAGGTCTTCTCTTGTCTCTGATTTCAGCAGCGTACTGGCCTACTTTTTCTTTATCGATACCCTTTACAATGATGACGTTCTGGCCTTCCATTGTGGACTCCAGACCTTCCGGATCTTCCATCTCAACCGGATGAGAATAGCCGAGGGAAAGAACAAGCTTCTTGCCCTGCTTCTGAGCTCTGTAACCTACACCATTGATTTCCAGTTTCTTCTCGTAACCAGCGGTTACGCCGACGATCATGTTGTTGATCAGTGTTCTTGTCAGACCGTGTAAAGATTTCATCTTCTTTAAATCGCTGGGTCTGCTAACGATGATCTGGCCATCTTCTTCTTTGATGGACATTTCAGCCGGTAATACTCTTTCCAGAGTTCCCTTTGGACCTTTTACAGTCACTTTATTATTTTCTGCGATTGTGACAGTAACGCCTGCCGGAATCGCGATAGGCATTCTTCCTATACGTGACATGCCGTGTACCTCCTTAAATTTTCGGAAAAAGCGTCTGCGCTTTCTCTGTTTTCAGTAGTTCTTAAATTACCAAACAAATGCCAGCACTTCTCCGCCTACGCCGAGTTCACGTGCTTCCTTATCGGTTACAACGCCCTGGTTTGTGGAGATGATAGCTGTTCCTAAACCACCCAGAACCTTCGGTAACTCTTCCTTGTTTGCGTATACACGTAAACCAGGTTTGGAGATTCTCTTGATTCCTGTGATGATTTTTTCATTTTTATCTTTGCCGTACTTTAAGGTGATTCTGATGGTCTGGAAAGCACCGTCTTCTACGAGATCATATTTCTTAATGTAGCCCTCTTTTACAAGGATATCAGCAATAGCTAATTTCATCTTGGATGAAGGTACATCTACTGTATCATGTTTGGCAGTATTTGCATTACGAATTCTTGTAAGCATATCTGCGATTGGATCGCTCATTGTCATGAGATACATTGCCTCCTTTTGCTTTAATTGTCTGCTAGCCGAAAGCATCTCGAAAACCTTCGGTTTTCTCGATGTCGGTTGGTTTCCTGAAATGGCGCATAAGCCTGTTCCGCCGGACACGCAGCTCACGCTGCTGAAATTGCTGCGCAATTTCTAAAAATCACCAAACCCAGCCTGATTCCTGCCAGCAGGATCAGCCTGCCTTTGCTGATTTTTACCGGCTCTTCGCCAGCCAGTTTTACCAGCTTGCTTTTTTTACACCCGGGATCTGGCCTTTGTATGCTAATTCGCGGAAACATATACGGCAGATACCGTATTTTCTTAAATAAGCATGTGGACGTCCACAGATTCTGCAGCGATTGTATTCTCTTGTGGAGAACTTTGCAGGTCTCTGCTGTTTAATCTTCATTGAAGTCTTTGCCATGGAATATTCCTCCTGTTATTTTGCAAATGGCATATTGAATAATGTCAAAAGTTCACGGGCTTCTTCATCGGTCTTAGCGGTAGTAACGAAAATAATGTCCATACCTCTTACCTTGTCAACTTTATCGTACTCAATTTCAGGGAAAATAAGCTGCTCTTTGATACCAAGGGCATAGTTTCCTCTGCCGTCAAATGCGTTAGGATTCACACCCCTGAAGTCACGTACACGAGGTAATGCAAGGTTGATCAGACGATCTGCAAACTCATACATTCTCTCGCCGCGTAATGTTACCTTACAGCCGATTGGCATGCCTTCTCTGAGCTTGAAGTTAGCAATTGATTTTTTAGCCTTTGTTAAGACTGCCTTCTGTCCGGAGATGATTTCTAAGTCTCTGACCGCAGAGTCTAAAACCTTGGCATTTTCCTTTGCTTCACCAACGCCCATGTTGATAACGATCTTATCTAACTTCGGCACTTCCATAATATTCTTATATCCGAATTTCTTAATCATAGCTTCTACGATTTCGTTCTGATATGTTTCTTTTAATCTAGCCAATTTTTATTCCTCCTCTCCGAATTAGTCAATCGCTTTTCCGGTCGCCTTGGCAACACGGACTTTTTTACCGTCTTTTACTTCGAAGCCGACTCTGGTAGCTTTTCCGTCTACAACGAGCATTACGTTGGAGATGTCAAGCGCAGCTTCCTTCTGAACAATACCACCCTGTGGATTGCCAGGGCCCGGCTTTACATGCTTGGTGATCATGTTGCAGCCTTCCACCAGGACTTTGTTGTTCTTTGTATCTACATGAAGAACTTTGCCCTGTTTATCTCTATCTTTTCCTGCGATAACCTTTACCAGGTCATCTCTCTTAATTTTATGCACAGTCGACACCTCCCTATAATACTTCTGGAGCTAAGGAAACAATCTTCATGAACTGTTTCTCTCTTAATTCTCTTGCAACCGGTCCAAAGATACGAGTTCCTCTCGGAGTCTTGTCATCTTTGATTATTACTGCAGCGTTCTCATCGAACTTGATATAAGAACCGTCTTTGCGGCGGGCACCTTTTACAGTACGCACAACAACGGCCTTTACTACGTCACCTTTCTTTACAACACCGCCTGGTGTTGCATCCTTAACGGTAGCGACGATAATATCACCAATATTAGCATATCTTCTTGTAGAGCCGCCCATAACACGGATACACAGTAATTCTTTCGCACCGGTATTGTCGGCAACCTTTAATCTGGTCTCCTGCTGAATCATGCCTGTTACTCCTTCCTGGAAATAATTTATTTCGCTTTCTCGATAATCTCAACAAGTCTCCATCTCTTGTCCTTGGACAGCGGTCTTGTTTCCATTACTTTTACTGTATCGCCCATGTTGCATTCGTTGTTTTCGTCATGAGCTTTTAATTTATACGTTCTCTTTACGATCTTGCCGTATAAAGGATGTTTTACATGGTCTACGATAGCTACAACGATGGTCTTATCCATCTTATTGCTGACTACCTTGCCCGTACGGGTTTTTCTTAAATTTCTTTCCACGTTACGTTACTCCTTTCAATGATTGTATCCGTTTCCTGGATACAGAGTACACTCAAAAGTGTTTCTATCACTCACAAGTTTCCACACGGTCGTGTGTGTCATACTGAGATGAAAATATCTGCTTAAGCCAGTTTAGCCTTCTCTGTCATAACAGTCTGGATTCTGGCAATGTTCTTACGAACTTCTTTGATTCTGCTGGTGTTATCCAACTGATTCGTTGCGTTCTGGAATCTTAAGTTAAAGAGTTCCTTCTTCGCAGCTACTAATTCTTCGTTCAGTTCTGTGACTGATTTTGCCTTTAATTCTTCTACATATTTATTAATTTTCACTGTTATCACCGCCTTCTAAATCCGCTTTAGCAGCAATCTTACATCTGCATGGTAACTTGTGCATAGCAAGACGTAAAGCTTCACGAGCTGTTTCTTCAGGTACTCCAGCGATTTCAAATAATACACGGCCTGGTTTCACTACTGCTACCCAGTATTCCAGAGCGCCCTTACCGGAACCCATACGGGTTTCTGCTGGCTTTGCTGTTACAGGTTTATCCGGGAAAATCTTAATCCAGACTTTACCACCACGCTTGATATAACGGGTCATGGCAACACGGGCTGCCTCGATCTGGTTTGATTTGATCCAACATGGCTCTAAAGCGACTAAACCGTATTCACCATTGCTGATTGTGTTGCCTCTTAAAGCCTTACCAGCCATGGAACCACGGAACTGTTTACGACGTTTAACTCTCTTAGGCATTAACATTATTTATCGCTCCCTTCCCTATTTCCTTTAGTTGGAAGTATCTCGCCTTTGTAGATCCATACCTTAACGCCAACTTTGCCGTAGGTTGTATCTGCTTCAGCGAAACCATAGTCAATATCTGCTCGTAATGTCTGTAACGGAATTGTTCCCTCGCTGTAGAACTCTGTACGAGCCATATCAGCGCCACCAAGACGTCCTGCAACTGCAGTCTTGATACCCTTAACGCCAGCCTTCATGGAACGGCCCATGGTGGACTTCATGGCACGACGGAAGGAAACACGGTTCTCTAACTGCTGTGCGATGGATTCAGCTACTAACTGAGCGTCTTTGTCAGGTCTCTTGATTTCTTTGATATCAACAAATAATTTCTTATCTGTCATCTTCTGAACTTCTGCTTTTAACTTCTCAATTTCAGAACCACCCTTACCGATGACTACGCCCGGTTTTGCAGTGTGGATAATAATTTTAACACGGTCAGACGCTCTTTCGATCTCGATATCAGATACGCCGGCACTGTATAATCTCTTCTTCAAGTATGTTCTGAGCTTGTAGTCTTCAACTAAATTGTCTGCAAAGTCAGCTTCTGCATACCACTTGGAATCCCAGTCTTTAATAACACCGACTCTTAAGCCGTGTGGATTAACTTTCTGTCCCATTATTTGCCTCCTTATCTTTCATTAAGCACGATGGTGATGTGGCTCATTCTCTTCTCGATTCTATAAGCGCGGCCCTGTGCCCTCGGTTTTACTCTCTTCATTGTCGGTCCTTTGTTTGCGTAGCATTCCTCTACGTAAAGTTTGGACGGATCCATACCGTTGTTATTCTCAGCATTTGCGATCGCTGATTTTAATAACTTTTCTATTAAAGTAGAAGCATATCTGGGATTGTAGGTTACAATACCAAGTGCTGTCTGTGCGTCTTTGCCTCTGATGGCGTCTAATACGAAGCATGCCTTCTGAACAGAAACTCTGGCATAAGATAACTTTGCTGACGGTCTCGTGTCCTTCTGAGCATTTCTTTCTCTCTTAATTTGGGTTCTATGTCCCTTAGCCATTGGTGAAGCCTCCTTTCAATTAATCAATCTATTACTTACGTCCGGATTTCTTCTCGTCCTTGCCATGACCTCTGTAGGTTCTGGTTGCAACGAATTCACCGAGTTTATGTCCAACCATATCTTCTGTAACATATACCGGAACGTGCTTTCTTCCATCATGAACTGCAATTGTATGTCCAACCATCTGTGGGAAGATGGTAGAACGACGGGACCAGGTCTTAATTACCTGATGCTGTCCTGCTGTGTTCATAGCATCAATTTTTTTCAGTAAAGACGCATCCGCGAATGGTCCTTTTTTCAGTGAGCGAGCCATAGGTTCTAACCTCCTTCAATTATTTAATGGTCTTTCCATCTCTTCTTCTAACGATTAACTTGTTAGACTGCTTGTTTTTCTTTCTGGTCTTTAAACCAAGAGCAGGTTTGCCCCATGGTGTACATGGACCCGGGCGACCGATACCGGTCTTTCCTTCACCACCACCGTGCGGATGGTCGTTCGGGTTCATAACGGAACCGCGTACAGTAGGTCTGATACCCATATGACGTTTTCTACCAGCTTTACCGATGTTGATAAGGGAGTGATCTCCATTACCTACAACGCCGATGGTAGCTCTGCAGCCTATCGGAACCATTCTCATCTCACCTGAAGGTAATCTTAAGGTTGCATATTTGCCTTCTTTTGCCATTAACTGAGCAGAGTTTCCAGCGGAACGAACCAGCTGACCGCCCTTGCCCGGATAAAGTTCGATGTTGTGTACCTGTGTACCAACCGGGATCTGGCCTAATGGTAAGCAGTTACCAATTCTGGCCTCTGCATTCTCACCGCTCATGATCTTCATACCGTCTGTTAAACCAGCCGGAGCAAGGATATAAGACTTGGTACCGTCTGCGTAGCAGATTAAAGCGATGTTGGCAGTTCTGTTCGGATCGTATTCGATACCGATAACGGTTGCCGGAATGCCATCTTTGGAGTTTCTCTTGAAATCGATGATTCTATATTTTCTCTTAGCACCGCCTCCGCGATGTCTAACAGTGATTTTACCCTGATTATTACGACCAGCCTGCTTGTTCATGGTAGCGCTGATTAAGGACTTTTCAGGAGTCTTCTTTGTAATCTCGCTGAAATCAGAACCAGTCATATGTCTTCTGGAAGGGGTATATGGGTTATACTTTTTGATTCCCATGTTGTAACTCTCCTTTCTAACAAAAGCACCTATACATGAGCCTCACGGGCCCGCAAGTGCTTCAACGCCTCCAGGCGTTTCATTTTATCGTGATATAGTGTTCATCACATAGATGAAGGGCTGCTTACAGTCCTTCGAAGATTTCGATATCTTTGCTGTCAGCGGTGAGCTGAACGATCGCTTTCTTCGTCTTTGCTGTCTTGCCGAAGGTCATTCCTCTTCTCTTGGTCTTTCCTTCTAAGTTCATGGTGTTCACGCTGGCAACCTTGGTTCCCGGGAACATCTTCTCAACAGCTTCTTTGATCATAGCCTTGTTTGCTTCCGGATGAACAATGAATGTATACTTCTTGGACGCCATAGCGTTCATGCTCTTCTCAGTAACGATCGGCTTCTGGATTACGTCAAAATATTTAATATCTGCCATTATGCGTACACCTCCTCGATTGCTGCAACAGCAGTCTTGGTAGCAACAACTGTGTTATACTTTAAGATATCGTATACATTGATCGTGTTAACAAAAGCAGTCTTAACAGCCGGAATGTTTCTTGCGGACTTCACTGCATTTGTGCTGTCATCGCCAACAACTACAAGTGCTTTGGATACCTTTAAGTTATTTAAAACGTTCTGGAACTTCTTTGTCTTGATTTCGTCAAACTTTAACTCGTCAACAACGATGAACTTATTCTCGTTCACTCTGCTTGTAAGAGCGGATTTAAGCGCAAGCTTTCTTTCCTTCTTGTTCAGTTTGATCGTGTAGTCTCTTGGTGTTGGAGCAAATACAACTCCGCCGCCTGTCCACTGTGGAGATCTTGTTGAACCCTGTCTTGCATGACCGGTTCCTTTCTGCTTCCACGGTTTTCTTCCACCGCCGGATACTTCAGCGCGAGTTTTCGCTTTCTGTGTGCCCTGGCGCTTATTCGCAAGCTGGCTGACAACTGCTAAGTGTACAAGATGCTCATTTACATTCACACCAAACACAGCATCGTTTAACTCTAATGTGCCAACTTCATTACCTTCCATATTGTAAACAGATACGTTTGCCATCTGTGTGTTCCTCCTTTCTTATAAAAGCATTAAACTGCTGCTTTTACTGTTTCCTTGATTGTTACTAAGGACTTCTTCGGTCCTGGTACAGCGCCCTTAACCAGAATTAAGTTGTTCTCTGCATCGACCTTAACGATCTCAAGATTCTGGATTGTTACACGCTTGTTACCCATCTGTCCAGGCATCTTTTTGCCCTTGAATACCTTGCTCGGGTCAGAACAGGAACCGTTTGAACCTGCATGACGATGGAACTTGGAACCGTGAGCCATAGGTCCTCTGGACTGTCCGTGTCTCTTAATAGCACCCTGGAAACCTTTACCTTTGGAGATTGCGGTTGCATCAATCTTATCGCCTGCAGCGAAGATGTCTGCCTTAATTTCGTCCTTTACGGAATACTCGGAAGCATTCTCGAACTTGAACTCTCTTACGTATCTCTTGTAAGATACACCGGCCTTATCAAAGTGGCCTTTCACTGGCTTGCTCACAAGTTTTGCTCTCTTGTCAACAAAACCAACCTGTACTGCATCGTAACCGTCGTTCTCAGCTGTCTTAACCTGTGTTACTACACACGGGCCGGCTAAAAGAACTGTTACTGGAGTTAATACTCCGTCCTCATTGAAGATCTGTGTCATTCCGACTTTGGTAGCTAATATACCCTTCTTCATGTTTTTACCTCCTGTTTGTTAATTCTACAGCGGATTGCCGGGATTATAAATCCCTTCTGCAATCATCCTAGAACAGTCCAATATAAGTGGAACACTATGACTCCGTCTGAAGCTCCCTCTGGTGCTTACACAGCGGGCTTTTCGGGAGATGTTGATTCCTTTGGAGGAACTGGAGAGTTCCCCTCACCGAGGTTCGGCGGAATGGTGTGTTGCTTCTATATCTAAACCCTTCAGGATATTACCTTAATTGATGTGATGAAGAATGCTTATTTGTTCTTCATCTTGATATCAATGTATACACCGGCCGGCATTTCCAGTCTGGATAATGCGTCCACAGTCTTCTGACTTGGTGTAATGATATCGATGAGTCTCTTGTGCGTTCTCTGCTCGAACTGCTCTCTGGAATCTTTGTACTTGTGAACTGCACGTAAGATGGTTACCACTTCCTTCTTCGTTGGTAACGGCACCGGTCCGCTCACCTGTGATCCTGTTTTTTTCACAGTGTCGATGATTTTGCTTGCAGACTGATCAACTAACTGATGATCGTACGCCTTTAATGTGATTCTCATTACTTGACTTGCCATAAAAAAAGTCGCCTCCTTTTCGCACTTAATAGAAGTACGACAAGCGGTGACTGTACACGTTCCCGTGTGTGTCCTCCAGGACCCCACACTGACTTTCCGTTTTTTCGAAACAGAATTCTTTAATTGTACAGTGACTTGTCGCCAGTTTCCTAACTTGACATTCGCTCCACGGAAAACCTGCCTTTGCTTCCCTCACTTTCGTTCGGTGAATTCAGACAGCAACCTCACGCTTCACAGCTATCATGCCACAGCCTTTACAGAATAGCACACTTTTTTTTACATTGCAAGCATTTTTTTCTTTATTTTATAATTTTTTTTGATTTTTTCCCATCCGCTGCAAATCCGCTGTTTTCGTGGCATATTTCGCTGTTTCTTCTTAGTTTCTTCTTATTAATAATAACTGTAAAGAACTGGTGCAGCCCACCTGTCCATGTCTCGGTCCGGGAAACGCAGCCAGCTGCAGTGCCGGACCGGCGAAGGGCAGATAAGCCGGATCAGCCAGACAAAAAACAGGATCAGAGCCGTCTTTTCTGCTCCAATCCTGCATTCCTGTCATGTCTATGATATTCCTTCTGAATCTCTCTTACACGGATTCTTATTCTTTCCAAACCGGTTCGGTCGGCTCACGATAACTTCCGGAGGCATTCTCGTCATCCACCTTTAAAAGGGAACCGCTGCTGCTCGTCTTGTACTTCACCCCATCCGCATTCTTAACCGTCGTGTTCTTGGCGACTTTGCCCGAGGAGTTTACTACATAGGTCGTGTAGCTGTTTCCAGCCGGAATCGTAATCGGCTCATATCTGACACCGTCCTCCGCTCTCTGCAGCCTGCCCATATAATAGAGATACCCGTCCTTTACTCCGGTATAGCCACGGCCGCTGTCGCTGAAGTAATACGTCTCTTCACCGCCGTCTCCCTCGCTGACCTTGATCTTCCCCTTCTGCATGGTACTCGTCTTCTTGTCACCGAAATAGTAAGCGGTATACTCCGTGCTGCTTCCAATCCTGACCTTCTGAAGGCCGTAGACCGGATTCCCCTTGTCGTTAAACAGATACGTCTTTCCGTTAATCTTGGTTAAATTCTGTGTCGTGGCCTCCCCTTCCTTCGGCCCCGCCTTTGGCGTTCCGTTGGTAGAGAAATAGAACCATTCCACCTCATCTTCATATCCCGTTAAATCCTCCGGCGGTTCTACCGAATACCATCCGGTTCTTAGCTTACCGCTGGAATCGTAATACTTGTAATTCTGGATATCGTAATCCGCATTATCCACTCCGACATTCTTCCAGCCTGTCTGAAGGGCTCCGTCAGAATCGAAGCAGTACGCTACACCGTCAATCTTATAGGTACCATAGTCTCCGCTGGTATCCTTCGGCATATACTTCTTGCCGCTGTCACTGAAATAGTACCAGTGCTTGCCGTCGTCGCCCTCATCTCCGGGAGACACGCGGTCCGGATCGTAATCGCTGTCCGGCGGAAACAGCTTCTGCCAGCCTGTCCTCATGGCTCCGTCTGTACCGCAGTAATACATGTTGTCCAGAACCCAGCCAGTCTGCATCTCACCGTTAGAATCAAAATAATACCATTTATTATTAATCTTGGACCAGTTATCCATAATCGCTTTTCCGCTGCTTCCGAAGTAATACCACTTATACTCGGAGCTGCCGGTCTCCTGAAACTTCATCCACTTATCCGTTACCAGAATCCCGTTAGAATCCATATAATAAGTATTATCTACCCATGTATTCACGGCCATCTCGCCATTGCCGTTCAAATATCTCCATAAGTTGTCCGCGCCTTTTTTCCACACATTGGTCACTTTATATCCGTTGGAATCATAGTAAACCCATGTATTTCCAGACTGCGCCCATCCCTCCGCTGCCCATGCGCTCATGGTGGCAGTTCCTAATGCCAGTACTGCAGCAACCGCCAGCACAACGAAACCTTTTCTCTTCATATTGTCACTCCTTACAGGATTCTCCTTTTTACACTATTCATTGTAGCAATTTATCTGAAATTATTCAACTATTATTATCTTTCAATTCTATTACAATTTTTACGCAGATTACGGATCATATACAGTTTCGTAACAATGCAACTGTATCGTCTGCAGTTCAGTCCCCGCTTCCCTTGACGCTTTTCGCCTTATCCAGTATAATCATAGAATCATGAAATGAATTTACGGTGAATACAGAAAGGTCAGGGATAAACGGCATGTGGATTGCAGACGGTTGGAAGGATTATGAAGTAATAGACTGTTCAGAAGGAGAAAAACTGGAGCGGTGGGGGAACTACACACTGGTTCGCCCGGACCCTCAGGTAATCTGGTCCACCCCGAAGACAGAGAAAGGCTGGAAGCATAGAAACGGACATTACCACCGCAGCGCAAAGGGCGGCGGAGAATGGGAATTCTTCGATCTGCCTCAGCAGTGGAGTATTCAATACAGGGAGCTCACATTTCAGCTGAAGCCCTTCAGTTTTAAGCATACCGGACTGTTTCCGGAACAGGCGGCCAACTGGGACTGGTTCGGCGCTAAAATCAGAGAGGCCGGACGCCCGGTCAAGGTCTTAAATCTGTTTGCCTACACCGGAGGAGCAACGTTAGCCGCTGCCGCTGCCGGAGCATCGGTCACTCACGTGGACGCCTCTAAGGGCATGGTGGGATGGGCGAAGGAAAACGCCCGTTCCTCAGGTCTTGAATCGGCTCCGATCCGCTGGATCGTAGACGACTGCGTCAAGTTCGTGGAACGGGAAATCCGGCGCGGGAATCATTATGACGGAATCATCATGGATCCTCCCTCCTATGGCCGCGGCCCCAAGGGAGAGATCTGGAAGATCGAAGAATCCATTCATCCGCTGGTAAAGCTCTGTGCCCATCTTCTCTCGGATGATCCGCTCTTCTATCTTATCAACTCCTATACCACGGGCCTGGCCCCCGCCGTCTTAACCTACATGCTTTCCATCGAAGTGGGAAAGAAACACGGCGGTTTCGTCCGGTCGGAGGAGGTCGGTCTTCCGGTTACCCGGACGGGCCTCGTACTTCCATGCGGTGCCTCAGGCCGCTGGTCATCGACCCCCGTTTAACAGTCTCCACACGGCAGGCATCAAACGCCGGATCAGGCCGCCGGCCAGCCAGCTTAACACAACTGCAAACAGCGGCATAAAAAAGAACAGAAGAAATGCAAGAACCGGTACAGGCGGGAGCAGCAATGCTCCCGTTTTGTTGATCAGCCGTACGAGTGCAAAGTGAACTGCATACAAAAAGAAATTATTCTTCATAAAATCCCTAGCCTCGAAAAGGCGCTCCTCCGGAACCGTGAGCCATAAGCCCACCGGAACCAGAAGCCGGTAAACCACGGTGACAGATGCCGCCTCTCCCAGACTGCTGCCGGGCAGATCCGTTCCCAGGGAGATGCAGCCGGCAATCATGAGCGCGATTCCTGCAAGCAGACGCTTCCGCGTCCAGACGCCTTCCACCACCGCTTTTCCGTGCACGGCTGCAAAGGCAGCGAAGGAATAGTAAAACAGTGCGTCCAGGTTCAGCAGCGGCAGATCAATTCCCAGGTAGACGCCAGCCAGCAAAACTGCCAGAAACGCGATTCCGGGCCAAACCCGTTTTACCGCCAGGTAAATAAGGGGAGCAAGAAGAATGAGAAGAATCAGCTGGTACAGATACCAGAATACATAATTATAGGTATAATTCAGAATTGCATCAACCGTTTCCGGAAGGCCGAACGGAATCTTCCCCTTACCGATCACATCAGAAATATAAGGAAGTCTGCTTCCGATCACATAGCCAAAATAATACAGACTGTTCCACACGATATACGGAACCAGAACGCTCCTGATCCGTGAGTTCCACTTTCGCATTAAGATCTCCGGTCTGTATCCGCGGAAAAAGAGGTAGGAGGAGATCATAAAAAAGCCGGGAACGGCGATCTGGGCGATTCTGTCTCCAAAAAAACGTTCCAGACGCACCAGGGAAGCCGCCGATTTGGTATTTCCCAGAAACAGCACGGCATTATAGGAGTGCACCCAGATAACCAGCACACTGAACAGGAAGGTAAACCAGTATATTTTGTTTCTGAATGTTTTTTCTGCCATGGTCACGGCACCTCCCCTCTCATTCTGATATCTATTTTATTCTATCACATCAGGAAAAGAACAGGCAATACATTTAGTCAAATCCGCAGGAGCCAGAGCGGGCTGTTGGGGCCGCGGACACCAGGTACACTGTAACTACTCTCAAAAAAAGAAGAGACGGACGGATTCATTCCAGTCAGTCTCTTCCTATATTATATGTATTATATGGAGATGCGCAGCCTTCCGTTTTCGTGCCCTTAACCCTTTACCGCACCCATCGTAATTCCCTGCGTAAAGTATCTCTGGAAACAGAGGAATACTATGATGATCGGGACGGATGCCAGGGCCGCACCGGCCATGATCAGTCCAAAGTCGTTGGACATCTCACTCAGCTTACTGGCAATACCTAAAGCAATCGTCTTTGATTCATTCTGAGTCAGCATAACCAGCTGCAGCGGATATTCATTCCAGGAGTTAATGAATGTAAAGATAGCCAGCGCACCAAATCCCGGTTTGATGATTGGAAATGCCACATTCACGAAGGTGGTCAGTTCTCCTGCTCCGTCAATCCGGCATGCCTCCAGAAGGGACGTCGGAATATTCTCAGAGAACTGCTTCATCATAAATACGCCGAACGGCCAGCCTACTACCGGGAAGATTACCGCAAACATGGAGCCCCATACGGATTTTAAAAATCCCATCGCGGACATCTGTCTCATCAAAGGAATCAGAATAACCTGTTTCGGAAGCGCCATAGCGCATACGAACAGTCCGAAGATCACACTCTTACCCCAGAAACGTTTCTTTGCCAGTGCATATCCCGCCAGTGAAGAGGTGATACAGGTAAGCCCCATCGCCACAACGGAGATAAACACGCTGTTAAACAGCCATCGGATTGCCATCGGCATACCAATGCCGAACAGTTTCGTTCCACTCTTGAAGAGCCGGTTATAGTTATCCCATGTAATTGTTGTGGGGAACCACTTTACCATTTCGCCGGACTTGATAATAATATCGCTTTTCTCTTTTACGGAACCGGTAATAATCCAGTACAGCGGAAAGAGGAAGAAAACTGCGAGGACTGCCAGCAGGATGAGTGAAACAATATAATACGGACTGATTGTTTTCTTTTTATTTTCCATATCTTTCGCTCCTCCTATTCCGATGTGCCGCCGTTCATGACCTTAAACTGCAGGGCACTGAACAGAGCAATTACAATCGCCAGAACCACACCCATGGCATTGGCATATCCAAACTCCTTGGTGGTCTTAAATGCAATCTCATACAGCAGGTACATTACCGTACTGGTGCTGTAATTCGGGCCGCCGGAGGTCAGAAGCTGGATCAACGCGAAACACTGGAAACTGTTGATGGTGGTAATTACCGCCACATACAGTGTCGTCGGCATGATAGACGGCCACTTGATGTTCCAGAACACCTGGAAATTATTGGCTCCATCCACCTTTGCGGCTTCCTCCATGGAGGCGTCCACATTGCCTAACGCCGCCACGTAAAGAACGATTGGCTGGCCGATGGAGGTCGTAAACAGAATCAGAATAATACACCAGAGGGCCATGGACTCACCGGAGGTCCATGGAAGCGGCTGCCCGCCAAAGCTCCTGATGATATAGTTAAAAAGGCCGTCATACTTATCAAACATCCATTTCCATACAACAACAACCGCTACGGAACCGGTAACAACCGGCAGATAGAAAACACAGCGGAAGAAGGAGCGGATACCGGAGCGCATCTTATAAATGGCGGTTCCAACCCACAGAGAGAATGCGGTTACGACAGGAACCGATACGACCACGATAATCACGGTATTAACCGCCGATTTTAAGAAAATCTTATCCTGAAAAAGCCGGATATAGTTGGCAAATCCTACGGCAGTCCCCTTAGGATCCTGAAAACTGGCATTGGTAAAACTGGTGATCACGCCTGACGCCATCGGAAAAATAACGAACCCTACAAAGAAGATCAGCGCCGGCAGCAGAAACATGTAAGAAACGAACGTCTCTCTTCGCTGGAGCACTTTGCTGCGTGCAGGCATCTTTTCTTTTTTCTTTTTTGAATGCCCGGGTTTTTGTGTGGAAACAGTTGTATTTGCCATGTGTTTACACTTCCTCCCTAAAGATTGGCTTCCTCCCTCTGCGCTCTGCAGAAGAAGGAAGCCATGTATATGTTGCCGTTCATAATCAGTTATTTATTAATTGCTGTTTGCACTCGTATTGAACTCGTCAGCAGCAGCCTGCGGATCGGTACCGTTGAATACCTGCTGAAGCATGTTGAACCACAGCGGACGCATTGCTGCAAATCCTGCACGTGTGTTGTAATATGGGCCATAGTACTGGCTCCAGGAAGCCAGCATTGCTTTATGCTCATCTCCAGGATACAGATCGCCGAAGGAAGTACGTACCGGGAATGCATTGGTCTTAACAACACTCTTCGGACCCCATTCAGGATCATCACAGATAAATTTCACAAATTTTTTCGATGCCTCAGCGCGAGCCTCATCTTTATTATCAAAGATAGCAAAACCGTTTACCAGATACTCTAAGGAAGGTTTGCCGTTCTCAGACGGGAACGGAACGGAAAGCTGCGTAAAGTCATCCGATGCATAGGTAATCTCACTGGAAGTACCAAAGCAGAATGTCATCGCTGCAGTCTCCTGCTGGAACTTCTGAAGTTCGTCAGCCGCTGCCATATCAAAGCCTGCGTCGAGAGCCTTGCTGTCATACATGCTCTTTAACAGAGTGAGGGCCTTTACACCGTTTTCGCTGATATTCCACTTGCCGTCATCGCCAACAATGGAAGCTCCGTATAAATTATTTACCAGAGCACGGGTACCCTGATCGCCGCCCTGTCCTCCGCAGTATACAATACCCGGAACCTGTGTGGGAGCTGCATCACGAAGCGCTTCACACATCTTTACGAAATTCTCGGTCGTCCATGTACGGTCGCCTTCCAGGTTTACATACTGGAGTGCATCCGCCTTTTCCAGAGCCTCTTTGTTCAGCCCCATATAGAATGGAGAGGAAGAAATCGGATACATCCAGGCAGTTCCGTCTGCACCTACGCAGGTCTCAACCAGAGACTGGCTGGTTAAATCACTCTTCAGTTCGTCTAACATGTCATCCAGAGGAACCAGATAGCCGGCTTCTCCAAACTCGATGATACGGCCTGGCGCATCGAAAAGAATATCAGGTGCTGTACCGGAAGTCAGAGCTGCCGTCAGCTTATCCGGGCCGGATGTAAAGTCGATATACTCTACCTTGACGTTAATGTCAGGATTCTTCGCAGTAAATGCGTCAACGACTTCCTGCTCATATCCGGTATCCACGCCAAATGTCGGGAATGCCCACCATACGATATTCGTGGTTTCACCCTCTGCAGTTGTCTCCGGTGCCTTCGCTGCATCTGTTGCCGCTGCTGTCGTCGTCTCTGGAGCTGCCGCTGTCTCTGCCGGTTTATTCCCGCCGCATCCTGCCAGAGTACCAACTACCATAGCCGTTGCCAAACCAAGAGATAAAATTTTCTTCATTACTACTCCTCCTTATAATAAGTCAAATTAACGCCAAAGGCATTTGGTCAATCTGTATACTTTTATCAATTTCGCGCCTTTCTCGTTTATGAATTTATTATATATCGGAATTTTCTTTTTGTCAATCTGAAATAAAAAAATTTTTCTTTTTTTATTTTTTTTAGGAATAATCTTTAGTTAGTAGAGTTTTTCAATGACCGAAGAAGAAGTCTTTTCGTTATTTTTACTGCATTTTTCGAAGTATCGCCTGTAGTATTCTGTATACATTAGATCAATCAAAAACAGCTGGCTGATCTCCGCCGAGGTGGAACCTCCCTGAAGGGGTCCTTCGTTGGCCCCGCACAGCAGCGTGACATCAGAAAAAGAAGTCAGAGGCGATTTGACGAATCTGGTCACGCAGATTACCGTCGCGCCTGCACGCCTGGCCAGTTCCGCCACATGGATCGTATCCTTTGTGGCTCCGGAATAGGAAAATACCACCGCCACCTCATTCTCTTTCATCATGGATGCCACCATGGCCTGCATATGAGAATCCTGAACGCAGTACACCTTCGGTTCAATGCGCAGAAACTTGTTGGCCGCCTTCATGGCCGTAAGCATACTGGCGCCCACTCCATAGAAACAGATCCGTTCCGCATTATGAAGATATCTGATTACCTTATCAAAGTTGTCCTCGTTCAGAAGCGAAAATGTCTCTTTCAGCGCGTTTACATTCGTGTTCAGCACCTTTTGAGCCATCTCCGGGAAGCTGTCCTCCTGGCTGATGTCACCATCCAGCTGCCCAAGCCCCGGCTTTCCATCGTGAAGGCTTAAGGACAGCATCATCTTAAACTCCTGATATCCTTTCAAATTCATTGTCTTGCAAAAGCGGAATACACTCGTATCGCCAACCTCACATACCTCTGCCAGATCCGTGATTGACATAAACAGCACCTCTCTCGGATTCTGCAGAATATAATCGGCTACCTTTTTCTCTGCTTTTGTAAATTGGTTGTACTCTGCCCTGATTTTTGTTAAAAAGTCTCCCTGCATGTTTGATCCCCCTTTATGTTTCCACCGGCATGAGTATAGTCAGTCGTATTTACCGCATGGACTGCCATAATCTTTGTGTAATAAAAGCGGATTTCTATTTCAAAAAAGCGCGGCGGAAACGGCACCGCA
>OBUV01000073.1_pt1 | contig 60187 bp, 53 predicted proteins | sample 1475971 | NCBI WGS metagenome assembly OBUV01 (sample SAMEA2579962, study PRJEB22360) | human gut metagenome | biome: human gut; feature: human-associated habitat; material: faeces | place: Denmark | collected 2008/2010
ATCCGCGTCTGCAACTGTGGGGCAACGTCGCCCAGCAGTTGGGTGACAACGGTTATAGCGATACCCAGGGAATGCTGGGCATGAAATATCTCTTTTAATGCCACTTTGCCACCTGTCGCGTACAGGTGGCACTCTTTTTAGATCCGCGTTCTTTGTGATCGCGCTCGCATTCAGTCATTTTTACTATAAATATGATGAAGTTAATTCAGCTTATTTATGAGTGAAATCACTATGGTTCCTTTGCACGCCGTTTACCTGACCGTTGGACTGTTCGTTATCACCTTTTTTAATCCCGGGGCAAATCTCTTTGTCGTGGTTCAAACCAGTCTGGCTTCAGGCCGTCGCGCGGGCGTACTCACCGGGCTTGGTGTCGCGTTGGGCGATGCCATCTATTCCGGGCTGGGGTTGTTTGGAATGGCAACGCTCATTACCCAGTGTGAAGAGATTTTCTCACTCATTAAAATCGTCGGCGGCACTTATCTCTTATGGTTTGCCTGGAACAGTATGCGCCGACAATCAACACCACAGATGAGCGCGCTACAACAGCCCCTTAGTGCCCCGTGGTATGTATTTTTCCGCCGTGGATTAATTACCGATCTCTCTAATCCACAAACAGTTTTATTTTTTATCAGTATCTTCTCAGTGACGTTAAATACAGAAACGCCGACCTGGGCGCGTTTAATGGCCTGGGCAGGAATTGTGCTCGCGTCTGTTATCTGGCGTGTATTTCTTAGCCAGGCGTTTTCTTTACCGACCGTGCGTCGCGCATATGGGCGTATGCAGCATGTCGCCAGTCGGATTATTGGTGCGATTATCGGTGTCTTCGCGCTACGGCTGATTTATGAAGGGGTAACACAGCGATGAGCTGATAATGGTATATCCAGGTCATCAACTTAATTGAGAAGTTGGACCGCCATCGAGGCCTCGAACCCCGTACCATACAACAATCCTGGTTGTCGTCTGCTCTTCCTGATGAGCTAATGGCGGTTTTTGATATGAGCCTTACAGTATTATTCGCTGTCAGGCTTTGGTGCGATGCATAAGATACAGAAAGCGCCCCATGCAAACTTGATGGAATTATGATTTTTTTCATATAAATGTCAACTCATACATTCACAAAATATATTTATTATTCATAAACCAAGCAACACCGAATCCCTGTCGGTTGACTTGCCCTGCCCCGGCATATTCAGGGTTATAGAAGGGGGCAACTTCGCGCTCTTTTAAGTCTTGTCATCAACCATTGCGTTCCCTATGTCGGGGGAGCGCCCGCCAGCACCGCTTCAAAATCTGCGGCGGTCAGATCGCTTGCCCCTTTGAGCATATCTCTGGCCAACGCTCTGCGTCGGTTCAGTAATTCATCCAGCGTTTCTTCAAAAGTCATTAACTGGCTATCACGCACTGTCGGATAATAGACGTAAACATCTTTCTGCTGCCCAATGCGGTAGGCTCTGTCAGTCGCCTGATCTTCCTTCGCCGGATTCCAACAGCGGGTAAAGTGGATGACATGATTCGCTTTTTGGACATTGACGCCAAACCCAACGGCGATGGTGGATAAAATAATAACGTTAAAACCTGGCGTTGATTGAAATGCATCGATCAGGCTCTGACGATTTTGGTCACTGCCAGATTTGGTGCTGGTATCACCATTAATAATAAAAGGCTTAAAGCCAAAATGCTGCGCAATCAGATGTTGCAGCTCTCGTTGAATATCGCGCAGTTCCGTAAAAATAATCACTTTGTCATCAGATGACTGGCGAATGGTGTTTAACGTCTCCAGCAGCCATTTTACTTTCGGAGCATCGTTACGTAAGCGCAAATCTGCACTTACGGAATAAGGCCATGCGCAAATAAGTTTCAACCGATGCAGCAACCCCAGCATACCTGAGCCTCGTTGATCCAGCCCTTCGCTGATCTCCTGTTGGTTTTGCCAGCTTACAACCGAGTGGGTATAGAGATCCCGTTGCAATGGCAGCATATTCAACTGTTTACAGTACTGATCTTCAATCTTATCCGGCAGATCTTTCGCTACTTCTTCTTTGGTGCGGCGCAGTGTCTGCGGTTCTATTAATTTGCGTAGCGATTCGAGGACAGCATTATCATTCTGTTGCTCAATGGGGCGCAGATAATCTTTACCAAAATTATTTAAAGCCCCCAACAACCCCGGCTGAACGAAGTCAAATAAACACCACAGATCGACAAGGGTGTTTTCGACTGGTGTTCCGGTACATGCGACTTTAAATTGCGCCTGAATGGCTTTTGCCGATTGGGTTATTAATGCCGCCGGATTTTTGATTTTCTGCGCTTCGTCGCACACCATTATGGACCAGGGCTGACGAGCCAGGGAAAATTCCTGATCGCGCAACGTCTCGTAGGTAGTAAGAACAATATGCGCGTCACCCACCCAGTCATTTTGCAGTAAGTTCTTAATGCCCTTGCTTTTAAGTGCCTGAGGAATGCTCTCTTTCGCGCACTTCTTCGCCTTAAGCTCATTACCATAGAGTTTTAAAATCGACACCTGCTCGCGCAGGAAGAAATTCCCGACCTCACGTTCCCAGTTATCGAGTAACGATACTGGAGCAACAATCAGCGAGGGGGGCGCATCCGGGAAACGTTCTCGATGCCAGATGAGAAAGGTTAAAATCTGTAAGGTTTTACCCAACCCCATATCGTCCGCCAGTAAACATCCCGCCGTCTCGGTTGGCGACTTTAGATACAACTGTTGGAGCCACGCCACCCCTTTACGCTGATGTTCACGTAGCTGAATGGACGTTTTGAGGATCATCGGCAGTTCGACTTCTGCCTGATGTGCGCCGAGCAAGGAATCCCGCCGTTGTTTAACATACAGCGCCTGCTCAATATTTTGTTCTATCAGCAGAACGGCACGACTAACCGGTTCACTGCTTACGCCATCATTTGTTTCGCCATCGATTTTCTTTTTCCATTTATCGTGGAAAATTTCTGCTTCTTCGCGAGGCAAAAGGTTGTCGTTCCAGGGCATGGCAACTTCCGGCGCATCCGTGGCTTTTGCCTCTTCCAGCCGCTCTTCCAGTTCCTGAAAATGTTGATGATTATCGAGATCCCAGCCAGAGAACATGACCTCGCACATCTCTTGCGCAAGGTTCTCCGGAAGCCATTTTTCACTTTCACTTTTGACCAGATAAGGCGAACTGATTTTTTCAAATTCACCGATCCCGATAACCCGGTCACTGTATTTGTTGAGATCGAGAACGTGGGTAAAATTCATTCCCGCCGCCTGTTGCTGCCAGTTTTCAAGCAACGCCTGATAACCTTGCAGTTCTTCCTGGCTGAATCTGGAAAGCTCCAGATCGTAACCCTGCCAGACTCCGGCGGGCAGTTGTGCCGCTAACTTTTGTTCCAGTTCAGAGAGCAACGCCGCCAGTTCACCTGGGCGTTTAAAGATATAGGTTTCATCCGGCACGGATTGTTCAGTTCTGGGGCTGAGAAAAAGCGTTACAGATGCAATTTGCCTGTTTTCATCGATCTGCGGCTCCAGACGAAAATCATAAAAGTAGATCCCGGCGTCCTGTAAATTCTGCTCGTAAACGTCAGGATCGAGCACCTGGCTCGCCTCTTCACCAATCCAGGTGTAGGGATTGCGAACAAATGAGAGCGCATCATCCCCCGCCACGCGACGCCCGGTAATAGCGTGCACGGAGGTCAGGACGTCTTTGACTTCAGGAGAAAGAATGACATGATTTAAGACACCATCATCCCCTAAAACACGGTAACGATCCTGCACCTGTTGCGTACGGTCAAAAATCTGTAACCAGTTTGCAGGCTGCTCATCAAAAACCGGATCAATTTCCAGTACCGGAGTATCTACCACCAGCGATTTTCGCAGTTTTAACTGTAACGATTCTGGCCTGATAACGATCGTTTTTGCGAGATAGTCATCCAGTTTTGCCCCTGCTTTTTTGGCCTGCCGCCGTATTTTAGCCCAACTGGTTTGGTTGACCGTTTCGCCCGGCGTCTGTCGCTGCTGCAATCTGAGTTGCTGTAGTGCGTCCAGAAGCTGCCAGTTCTCTTCGCTTAACACAAAGGTGCCTTCCGCAGAGGAAAAGCTGGCTCCCGTGCAAGTTATTCCGACGGGGCGATAGTCGTCGGGCTGCGTCCATTTATCAATGAAAACGCGAAAAGTATCATCGCTAATACTTCCCGTTGCAGCAAGATGAGCCGTCAGATTGCGCTGTGGAGGAAAAGCGAAAATCGCCAGGCTGCTGGCATAGTCATCATTTTTCCGGATGCGATAAAAATCATCCCAGCTAAGAAACCAGCAATCAGACCAGTGTGAAACATAATCTTCCTCATGAAGCTGTTCCAGACATGAGGCGACAGGCCAGTTATCTTCACTATCAGCAAGACTAAAGGGGAAAGAAAAGCCCTCCTCTTTCATTACATACAGCGGCACAAATGAAGCGGGTAGTGAGGTATTCTCTTTAATAAATTTACCCAACAATTTTTTGAACACTATTTGCTCCAGTAAGTAAATTTACCCAGCACCGGTTTAAACCCGAGGCTGAGTAATTTTTGCGCCGCTTCATGGTCAGGCTCATTGAACTGAATGTGGATTGCGCCCCCCAGCCCTCGTTTATCCATCACTTTACAATCGACCGAACGAATAACCTCCCGGATTTGCTGTTCCCGGCCAGGTAGCTCTTTTTTGGCTTTTAACGCTGAGGCGATGATGTTGATTTGCTCTTCCCGGTCTGACTTTGCATCACTGACTTCATGTTCAGGCAACGATGCAGGCTCTGGCCGACTCACGGTCTTTGACGCATTGAAGCGGGAGGCATCCAAAGTGACAGAGGGCTGATTTACATCTTCCGCAACGTAATCAATGCCCAACTTACGAAGTTCTTCGTCATATCGGCTCATCCAACCTTCAATTCGGTTGAGTGAGTAGCGAAATACCGGCGACAAATGCGGTAAACGCAACCGGACTTTGCGCCGGTTATTCCGCTTATCTTTCAGATCATAATCAATATCAAGAATGCCGGTTTCCGGATTAAAGGGCGCATTCCCCATATGGTAGGCATACATCGCCCCCACTTTCGAAAATTCGACAAACAGATAATCGCCAATGCGCATAATCATGGCATTGTTATCGCGTGAACCAGAGCCTTGCAGGCGGCTTAATCGCCCTGCGTTTTTCGCCCTGAACTCAACATAATCGGCATCTTTGGATCGCAGCGCCTCTTCGCCCAGCACAATGCGCGTATAGCTCATCTGATTGGCAAAACGTAGCCAGTAGAACAGGCGCGCATGGTCAACATCCCGATTGCCTTTCAGCAACTCAAAGAACAGTTTCAGGTCGTCTTTGGCGAACCACCCTTGCACCATCAGTAATACGGGATTTTCAACGTGAACCTGCCAGCTTTTATTACGACTGGTTAACTGCGGATTTCCCCAATATTCCAGGGCCAATTGCTTGAGTTCGAAATGTGTTTGATGTTTAAAAGCCGACTGATAATAACGGGTCAAAGTGGCTGCCAGAATATTATCTTTAAACCGCGTAAGCTGGCGGCTTAACGCGATAAGCGAATTAATTTTCTGCTGAAAATCATCGTCATTCTGGCGAAAAATCTCATTGATCAGGTGGTTAACAATTTTGCGCCATAACCAACTGGTTTGCGGAATTTGCGCAACTTTCTCCAGCACCGAAATATCCGTTATTTCTCCGCGCCCAAGCTGTTGTCCGAGAAGAAACCCTGCATTATCGGTAAAAATATCGCTATAGGTGTCAATGACCGACATCCAGGACATCTGACGCGGCGCACTCTCCTTAATCTGTTGAAAACCGTGGGCAATCTGCGTGCGTAGCTGCAGCCACTGCGGATTCTTTTCTGGCGTATCGCTGGCATGACCAAAGTAGCTGGTACATAACGCCAGCCATTCCCGCCGCGTTAACCGCCGCTGCGCAATTTTTTGTTCAATTTCAGCGATAATTCTCGCAAAGTTTGTTGCATCATCCATCAATGCAATTTCAAACAGATCGCCTTCTGCTACATCATTGAGGCCAAAAAAAATCATCTTCCATTCGAAGGGCTTTGGCATCTCCCCCGCACGCAGTCGGGCAATGGCCTGTCGGCGTTTCTCCAGAGGGGGAACCATCTTCACCGCGCGAGCATCTACCTTTCTCTCAAGTTGCGCGATAACGCGCTGAAGATAGTTAAAAGCGTGACTTACCGTCGGCTGCGCGTTCTGCTCTCTGTAGGGAAGTAAGCGGGTTTTCAGTTTTTCAATAGCGGAAGTCATTGCATGATTCCTGGCTGACAGGTTTCCTGGCTAATGCCTAGAACAACATCCATGCTTTCATCGTGCTTTTTGTCTTTCAGGCCAAAGAATTGCATCCGCAGTTCTACGCGACGGCTGGCCTCTTTGCTCTCTTTCGCATTGTTGAACGAAACCCCACCCGCCAGAAATAATTTGCGGATCTGGACTTGCTGTTCCGGGGTTATTTTTTGCTGTAGCGCGCTTCTGCTATCCAGCAAACTGCACATCACCCACTCCGAGCGTTGCAACGAAAGATGCAAGTTATAGAGATAAGAACCATCGGTATCCGTAAAACCTTCTATAACAATTTGCTTAAACCATTTTTTGCCTTCATCGCTATTTGCCGCCTCCAGCACTAACGGCACCACATCCTGTAGCGCCTGTAATCCTTCGGCGTTAAGCGCGAAGCGATTGTGCTCAAAACGCCCTGCTTCACCAAAGCTGATACGGTTATCATGGCAGTCAACCTGAATCGTCTTGTTGAGATTTTTTGCCTGAAGTTCAAGTTTTTCACACAGGCGAGCGATATCATGCCCGCGCGATTTCTCCCCGGCTTCCGCCTGCTGAATTCGCTGCGTAACAGAGCTAAGCGACGCCACCATCACCACCAGAAACAACACCATCATGGCAGTCATCAGATCTGCATAGGAGATCCAGAAGGGTTTTTCCGCTTCATCGCTGCGCCGTTGCCTGCCATTAAATACCCGGTTAAACATCAGCCTGTTCCTTACGCGCGACGATGACGGAGTACCGTTTCCAGCGTATCCACGCTTTCACCGATAATCTCAACCGAAGAACTTAAGGCTCCTGCCGCTTTAGTCAGTTGCGTATCCATCTCCTGTAGTGAACGATTCAGGCCGTTTTCCACCCCGGTCGTAAAGGATTCAAAACTGGTTCCCATCACCTCGGCAATGTTATGCAGAAACTCCTGAGCCTCGCGGTTATATTGTTGCAGGCGTTCGGAATACACCTTCAGATCGTCAACAAAACGGCTGCGGGATGATTGTTCATCATGGCTACGGTTAATCAGCGTTTCGAGTGCGGTTATGGCATTCGCCACGACTTCACGGGTATTACGATAATCAGCAATCAATGCCCCCAACTCCGCGCTGGCACCGGAAAGCGTGCGCCCTGCCTGTTGCGTGCTATTCAGCACCTCGGCGGTCAATTGATTAGCCTCGGCAACGCGATCGCCCGCGGCTTCAAAGCGGTCGGCGGCCACGCGCATTTTGTCGGCTCCTGTTTGTATCTCTTCCAGATGGCGCGTGGTGTTTTGCGCCATCCGTTGCAGCAACTCGCCAGAGGCTGATTGCTGTTCACGTAGCATCTGCATCAGCGACTCAACCTGACTTTCAAGCTGACCAATGATTCGCTGCGCTTCCTGTTGCAACGCACTCTGCGCTGATTGCTGTTGCTGACTGAGCGACTTCTGACCGTCTTCCAGTTGTCCAAACAGGCTGCCAAGTTGGCTACCCAATTGATCAATACCGCTGGTCATTTTCTCTCGCAGGGCATCCTGGCTGGAATGCATGGTTTGCTGTAACGACGTCATAAACTGTTGTTGTTGCTCGGCCGCCGCCTGCTCACGCGCTTCGCTACGTGCCAGGAGCTGCTGAGTCTCTTCATGCAGCACGCGTTGCCCTTGTTCCTGAGTCTGGCTCATCTGTTTTTGCCCGGACTCCAGTTGGCTGAATACGCCCGCCAGGTTTTGCGTCAGCGCTTCCACCCCTTTGCTCATATTGCCTATCAGCAGATTTTGCGCCTGATTTTGCTGCTGATTAAGTTGCTGCTGGCCATTTTCCAGTTGTGCGAAAAGCGTTGCCATATGACTGCCAAGCGTATCCACAGAAGCCGCCATTTTTTCCATGGTTTCATTTTGCCCTTGCTGAACACTGGACTGGATAGCCTCAATAAAAGCGCGCATCTGTTCCGCCATCGCTTTTTCACGCGCTTCACTGTCGGCAAAGATTTTTTCCAGTTGTTGTGCCATCCGTTCGCCCGCCCCCTCACCTTCTGCGCCAATACGGGCAACGGACTCCTGCAAACTACGCAGCATCTCATTCATCCCTGCCTGCATCTCCTGCTGACCGCTTTTCATTTCGCTTAACAGTTGAGAGATCAGTTGCGCGCTGCCCTGACGTGAGTCATCCCCGGCCTGACGCATATCCTGCAACAACGTAGAAAAACCGCTTTGCATCGACTGAATGGCTTCCACAGAACGCCCCATCATCTCCTGCATGGTGGTGAACTGCTGACCAAAGGTGTTATCCATTTTGCTCATAAAGGCAGTCAGGACGTTCTCCAGCATCGACTGCACACGATGGCTCTGATCGCCGGAAGCGGTTTGCACCACACCAGCAATTTTATCCAGCGGATTTTTCAGACTGGTTTCAATAGCGCCACTGACCTGTTCAGCAAACTGTTGGCCTGACTCGCGATATGTCGTTGATAATGTCTCTGCCAGCTTTTGATTTTCCCGCATCTGGCTATCTACCAGGTTTTGCAGCATTTCACGCAGGTCAGTGACCAGACCATCCTTAAGTTGCCTCGCATGGGTGGTGTTTTCTTTAGTACTGGAAAGAAGTTGCGAAAGGTAATCTTCACCGACGCCGCCTTCAAAAAGCTGGTCAATGCTGGCGGTAAGGAGTTCAAGATTTTTATAACATTGCGCCAGTCGCCATTTTTCAAACATGGTGACCAGAATAGAGAACGTAATAGCAAATGCCGAACCTAAAAACGCATACAGAACGTCGCGTAAAAGGTTAGCGACACTGGCGCTGACCTGCTCTGGCGTGCTGGGGTCAAAATGGTGCAAACCAATCATCAGCCCCGAAAAGGTGCCGATAATCCCAATTCCGGTCAGGATGCCAGGGAGATGTTTAAACGCTTCTGTATAGAGAGGAATTTCGACTAATAACGGTTCCGTAAACCATGCTGACGACGGAGCCGTTGAGCGGATGGCGCTAATTTTTTTTGCCCGCTGTTTTCATCAAACTCAAACTGGCGATGTAGAGACTCTTTAAATTCGCTCCAGGGGTGCGCAAAAAATTTATCAGAGAATAACGCGTCTAATTTTTCGAGTTGTTGTGCCGGTTTTTCATTGCCAAGTAGCCGAATTGCTTTCGCTTTTTGTTTAAAGCGTGCTGAAACCCTAAATGAAGGAATAGCGTAACGGACAATGAAACCCAACAACAAAACCCCAACCACAATAGCGACATAAATCGGCACATTTTCTGGATTAACAGAGGTTAACGTGTCGAGGAACGAAGTCAGCGAAAACATCTAAATACCTTGAGTGAAGGAAAAGAAATTTGCAGGGCAGAACATCACCAGCAAGGAAAAAAACCGCCCGCTCATTATAGGAAAAGTCTCGATTTTTACATCTACAAAACGTTATATATCTCATAAAAACATTGATCAAACACATGCGTAAGAAATTTAAATCGCTTGATGGGAATAATTCACAGAATTTATGCTTTTTGACACAAAGATTGTGGATTTTATTTTTTGCCGCCGGGCTTACGGATGAAACTTTTTCATGGAGTGCGCGGCTTCTAATAACGTCCAGTCACTATTCAACGAGACAATTAAATGAGTGAGATTGACATTAAGGGCGATGAAACGCTGGTTGCTCTGCTACTGAACGCCGACAAAAACGAATACCACCAACGCCAATAAAGTCATTTTGCGAAAATGGCACAACAATCGCTTAATGCCGCAAAAGTCGCAATTAAGGACGCCCGTCAGGCGTTCGGCCAATTCCAGCAAAATATGCTGGATAAGCCGTTACAGACCAGCCGCATGTTGATGGAAATGAAAGATGGTAAACCGGTGAAGTGTTATGCGTTGCCGAATGCTTAAGGCGACTCGTAAGATTTGCTGTGTGGTTAGTGGAACCACACACTATTTCTCATGTTCAGGAGAATCAAAGCCAACAAAGCCATATTCAGGCGACCCCATCCCTGGGGTTACTGCTCGCCGTTACAAACGCGTCAAATGCACATCACCCTGTCACACTCCCCCATACCAGTTGTCCTTTATGGAACGTCGCCGTGCGCGGCGAGATACGCGCCACCGCCTCGGCGGAACAGGAGGCATCCACCAGCACAAAACTGGCGTCATCCTGCGCTTTTGGCCAGACGCGCTCGCCTTTTTCATTCAGCGGCAAAACGTCACCAGTGGCTAAAAACAGCGAACGGGACAGGTTTTGTTCGTTAGGGCGAATATAAAGCTGCGCGTACAAATTGGCTTTCTCCAGCATGTCGCCCAGGCCGTAAGGCGACCAGTGATCAATAACGCTGTCGGTGCCAGTCATCACTTTTACGCCATTGTCGTGTAGCTGCTTGAGCGGCATATGCAACGTGCCAATCGGCACCGTCGAGGCGATAGAAATTTGCTGCGCCGCCATCCGGTGCGCCAGTTCATCTACCTGTTGCTCGTTGAGCATGGCCAGCGCAAAGGCGTGGCTGATGGTCAGCTTGCCTTTTAGTTGCGGCGTTTTCTCTACCGTTTCAACCATATAATTGATGGCCGCCACGCCCGCCGGAGTGGTTTCGTGCAGGTGAATATCGACGCCTTTGTCATAGTCCAGCGCAATCTGGAACATGGTGTCGAGAGATTTTTCCATCGCACCATCAACACTGGTCGGGTCCAGGCCGCCGACGTAATGCGCGCCTGCCTGCATCGCTTCGCGCATTAAGGGTTCCGATTTCGACAGCAGCAAACCGTGCTGCGGGAAGGCGACAATTTCACACTCGAAGCCCGCCTGACGTCGCGCCAGCACCGCCTGCAAATTTTGCAGATTTTTCAGGCCGGAAACCGGTTCGATATTGCAGTGGCTGCGGGCAATGGTGGTGCCTTTCGACTGCAATAAATCGATCAGTTTTTCCGCCCGCTCCTGAGTGTACGGTTGCAGCTCCGGCAGCATTTTCTGCTCGAGCTTGATCATGTCCTGGATGGTGGTGCCTGCCGGGCGATTGAGTGAACGCCACGGCCCGCCGTAAAAGGTTTTGTCGAGATGAATATGCATGTCGCGGGTGGTGGGCAACATCAACTTACCGCCAGCGTCATAGTGCGGCAGCGTGGCGTCCGGATGCTGCTTGTTCTCGCGCAGCGCAACAATTTTGCCGTCCTGAATCTCCACGGTCTGGCGCGCCGTGCGGGTCTGCACCGCCACGCCGTTTTCGTAGTCAAAACCGTTTTCCAGCAGCACGTTGTCGAGATAATAATGCGGGTCAGTGATTTTCATGGTGTTGTTCACTTCGCAGTGGATTGTGTCAGAGGCTGCCGCATGGGCAAGCGGCACAGAGGTACCAAACAGCGCGGCGGCGGTGACCATCTTACCGCTCTGGCTCAGAAACTCACGGCGGCTATTGCTTTCTTTCATCTTACGTCCTTACGTTTTAATAATATGAGTGCCCGTTTCACCGCGCAGCGCCGCGGGCAGGCATTCCGGCGTGGTGATAATCACTTCTTTGCCGCCCTGTTCCAGGAACGTCAGGCTGGCGATGATTTTTGGCAACATGCTGCCGGGCGGGAAATGCCCTTCCTGCATATAACGGGTCATAGTGGCAATATCTACGCGATCCAGCGCCTGCTGCTGCGGTTTGCCAAAGTGGATACACACTTTTTCCACACCGGTGGTGATCACCAGAATGTCGGCGTGAATTTCACGCGCCAGTAGCGCGGTAGAGAGATCTTTGTCGATAACCGCGTCCACGCTTTGGTAATCCCCCGCTTCGCTGCGTACCACCGGAATGCCGCCGCCGCCCGCGCCAATCACCACAAAGCCCTGTTGGATCAGCGCTTTAATAGCAGGTGCTTCGACAATACGTTTCGGTTCCGGCGAGGCGACAACGCGGCGATAGCCCCGTCCGGCATCTTCTACAAAACGCCAGTCAGGGTTTGCCTTTTGTAATGCGTCACGCTGGGTTTCACTGAAGAATGCGCCAATAGGTTTGGTGGGATGAGCAAAACCCGGATCGTTTTTATCCACTTCCACCTGAGTCACCACGGTGACGGCTTTTTTCTCGCCGTGGCGGGCAAGCCGGTTATTCAGCGCCTGTTGGATCAGGTAGCCAATGCCGCCTTGCGTATCTGCCACACAGTTCGCCAGCGGCGTTAGGGGCAGCCCTTCTCGCTCATGGGCAATCTCCGCGCGGCGTAAATCCAGACCGACCTGCGGCCCATTGCCGTGGGTCAGCACAATGTCGTAATCGGAAGCCAGCATTTCCAGCACCGTATCGGCGACGGCTTTCACCGCCTCCGCCTGATGCTCAATCGACTGGCTGGCGTTATCTTTGATAATGCTGTTGCCACCAATGGCAACGACCACAAGTTCTTTCATGTTGTTATGTCCGCTACAGAGGATGATGGGGTTATGACCAACGCCAGACTGCCTGATGCGCTACGCTTATCAGGCCTACAATTCTCGTGCCACTCGCAGGCCGGATAAGGCGTTCTCGCCGCATCCGGCAATGGTGACAAATGCCTGATGCGACGCTCGCGCGTCTTATCAGGCCTACTGATTCTTGCGCCACTCGTAGGCCGGATAAGGCGTTCTCGCCGCATCCGGCAATGGTGACAAATGCCTGATGCGACGCTCGCGCGTCTTATCAGGCCTACTGATTCTTGCGCCACTCGTAGGCCGGATAAGGCGTTCACGCCGCATCCGGCAATGGTGACAAATGCCTGATGCGACGCTCGCGCGTCTTATCAGGCCTACTGATTCTTGCGCCACTCGTAGGCCGGATAAGGCGTTCACGCCGCATCCGGCAATGGTGACAAATGCCTGATGCGACGCTCGCGCGTCTTATCAGGCCTACAGATTCTTGCGCCATTCGCAGGCCGGATAAGGCGTTCTCGCCGCATCCGGCAATGGTGACAAATGCCTGATGCCACGCTCGCGCGTCTTATCAGGCCTACTGATTCTTGCGCCACTCGCAGGCCGGATAAGGCGTTCTCGCCGCATCCGGCAATGGTGACAAATGCCTGATGCGACGCTCGCGCGTCTTATCAGGCCTACAGATTCTTGCACCATTCGTAGGCCGGATAAGGCATTCACGCCGCATCCGGCAATGGTGACAAATGCCTGATGCGACGCTCGCGCGTCTTATCAGGCCTACAGATTCTTGCACCATTCGTAGGCCGGATAAGGCGTTCTCGCCGCATCCGGCATAAACATGTAAGTCAAACGCCGTAACGTTCGCACCAGCCAAGAATGGCTTTCTCGAAGCAGGCGAATGGTGGATGCACAATGCCCGCGCCAATCATGCCGACGCCTGCATCTTTATGAGCGATGGCGGTGTTGATCACCGGCAGAATGCCGCTGCTACCCACACGGGTGATGTCGATAGCCGATGGCACGCCCATAAAACCCAGCAGCGGAATGGTGACGTTAGGGTTTTCACCGAGGGTGATTTCACGCATCTGACGGGAGAAATCGATAGCCTCTTCCACCGTGCCGCCCACCAGCGCGACGATTGCAGGTGCGGTCGCCATAGCAAATCCACCAATGCCATAAGTTTCGGTAATAGCACTGTCTCCAATATCCAGCCCCGAATCTTCCGGCTTATAACCGGCAAACATCGGCCCGATGACCTGCTGCGCCGGGCCGGTAAACCATTGCCCCGGTAATCCGCTGACCCGCAGGCCGAACTCGACGCCGTTACGCGCCATCGTGGTCACTACGGTGCTGTATTCAATGCCGTGCGCCGCATCCATCGCCGCTTTACACATTGCCATCCACGTCGGGCCGGAGAAATAATCGCTGCTGGCGACAAACTCAAACACTTCGCGCTGTTGTTCGACGGAATAGCCTGCCTGAATAATCCCCGGCGTCAGCGCCTGAATCAGCAGAGTCGTCCCGGCGTTATTGCGGTTATGGCACTCATCGCCCATATGCAGCGCTTGCGCCAGCATTAAGCGCAGATCGATCTCACCGATAATTTTCATCGCGTCGCGCAGCATTGGCCCCTGCACATCGCGCATCCAGTTGAGGCGGTCAATCACGCTCTGGTCGTTAGCGCCCATACGCAAAATCTTCGCCATCTGCTCGCTCATGTTGGTGTAAGCGATGTTGCCGTAGGTTTTGTTTTTCACGATGTGCATAAACATCGAGGCAGAGGTAACGCCCGCCATCGATCCCACACAGTCGTGTTCGTGGCACGGCGAGAAAGTGATCTCCCCGGAAGCCGCCAGTTCAGCCGCCTCATCGAGATCTTTCGCCAGCCCTTCAAACACCAGCGCACCGGTGACCGCACCTTTCATCGCGCCGCACATTTTTTCCCAGGTAACCGGCGGCCCAGCGTGAAGAATGGTTTTCGCCGTCATGCCCGGCACCACGTTAATCGCCTGATCAAAACCAATCAGCACCGGATGCGACTGGGTAATGCGCTCCAGCGCCTGCTGGTTAGCGGCAGCGATTTTGTCCGCCAGCGGCGAATCAGCAATGTTGTCCAGCGCCTGCACCACCTGCATATTGCCCTGCCCCGGCGGCGTCCAGTCGAGCTGGGTCACGTCTACATGCTGCTTTTTCAGATCATCGCTAAACATGGCGATGCCGACGTTAATAACGTTCAACGGTTGGCTAAACAGTGACTGGCTCATCAGGCTTCCTCCCCTTTGCAGATAAATTCACGCGCCAGCAATCCGGTATTGGTGCTGCTGCTGGCCAGAATTACCCCGGCATCAAGCAGCATCTGGCTCTGTTGTGCTAACGATGGCGTATCAAGATCGGTGCCCAGTACATAGGCGAGAATGATCAACTCACGGCCTTCGGCTGCAGCGATCGCTTTCGCTTCTTTGATCGCATCGAGGGTGGAGCCGACCGGATCTTCATGCGATCCAAATCCGAGCACGAAATCCATCACGATCACCGCCACTTCTGGATCGCGCGCTTCTTCGATCAAGCGACTGATACGGTTGGTCGGGTCAATCATCGGGTGCGGCTTGCCGTTGGTGAAGTCGTCATCGCCAAAGTCGAGGAAGGTGTGTTTGATGCTGCGGTTGATATCTTGCAGGCGGAATTCCGGATCGGGCTGGATGTTGCTATAAACATCGCCATGTTTTTCCATCAACGCGAACATGGTTTCGTCACACAGCGTGCCGCCGCAGAACAGTCCACGAATGTATTTCTGTTGTGGTTGCAGACGCGCACGGACATCAGCAATCAACGGCTGGTTCAAGGTATGCAGGTCGAGATGTTCTTGTTTCACGCCGGAGAGCATTACCGCTTTCAGCGCCGCCTCTTTGCTGCCGCGGGCAAACTGTAGCCCCTGCTCATCCACTGGTGTTTCACCACGACCGAGGAAGCAAACCACCACCGGCTTGCGGCAGGCGCGCGCACGTTCCAGCACTTTGCGAGCCACCGCAGGCGCAGGCGGTTTGGAGATCAGTGCGATGATTTCAGTTTGCGGATCGTTTTCCAGCATTCCTATGGCATCGAGCATCATCAGACCGCCAATTTTCTCGCTCAGGTCGCGCCCACCGGTGCCGATCAGTTGCGAAACGCCGCCGCCAAATTCATGGATACGGACGCTCAGTTCCTGGCTGCCGGTGCCGGATGCACCAACAATACCGATGTTGCCGCGACGCACGGCGTTACCAAAACAGAGCGCCGCGCCGTTGATAATCGCCGTGCCGCAGTCCGGCCCCATCATCAACAGCCCTTTTTCGTGAGCGAGTTGCTTGAGCGCCAGTTCATCTTCAACTGAGACGTTATCGGAGAACAGCATCACGTTGAGGTCGTTTTGCAGCGCCTGACGCGCTTCGCGCGCGGCAAACAGGCCATTGACAGAAATCACTGCCAGGTTACTTTCCGGGATATGCTTTTTGGCGCTGGCAAGGGTGGCGTAACGCGCCTCATGCGAGCCGCTTTGCGCTTTGCTGTTGAACAGTTCTTCAATCTCCGCCAGCAACTGCTCGTTGTCTGCGTCTGGTTTGCCGTTGATGACAATCATCAGGTCGCCGTTTTTGGCCTGTTCCAGCTCCGGCGTCAGCAGCCCTAAATTTTTCAACACGCCTTTGTTCATTTCGGTCGCCATCGCCACAAATGCCTGCTCGACGCCGTCGAGTTTATTTGCGCGCGTGGAGATGGACATCAGCGAGACAGAATCAAAATAGGTATTCGGTTTAATGACTATTTTAACTGACATAATTCCCTCCGTAGGTTTGGCTCAGCGCACAACCATCGGCCATGCCATACAGCATGTCGCAGCCGGAACTGGAGCCAATATGTTTAATCTTTTCTATTGCCTGAGTTGAGTTCCCAGGGACGCTATAAATAATGTCGTAAATAAAATAATGAATATTTTCCCGACAACGTTGTTGCAATGCCGCTTCTAACGTTATGGCACTTAATAACGTAGTGTTATTTCTGCCGCATTGCAGGCCGCGATAAAATTCCCCTTTGTATTTTTCTGCCGGATGTCCGGAAATAAATAAAACAAGCGCCAGACCTGTTAAATAATCATCGGCTGAAGGTGTCAGACCAATCCCTAACCCCATCATGTTAGCGACCGCTGATGCGATATTTTGTTTATCGCTTAATGCCTGAATTACACGACGTCTTTTAATCTGTAACTCTTTATTTAACGCCTGATAAAACGGATTATCACCGCAATAATTAAACAGGGTTTCATTTTCCCCCAGATGCTGATGAATAATGTCGTGCCACTGTTGCCAGGCGATAAAGTGGAAATTCTCAGTGGTCAATTGCAGTGCTGGAGACAGCCAACGCTGGCAACGACGCTTATCTATATGAATATGTTGACCAACCGTAATCCCGTGATCGTCAAACTGAACCTTATCGCCATGACGGAACAGACCATCAAAGTGAGTGAGTGCCAACCGACAACTATTTGGCGCATTGTCGTACTCTTCACAAAGTAGCGTCAGCAACTGTTGGTGAGCCGGGAGTGCAATGTTTACCGCTCTGGCAAAGACCTGTTCAACCTGACCTTCTCCCCGCTGCGCCAGAAAATCCGCATCCGCAGTTAGCGCCCACACACACCGTCTTTCTGGTGTGTCGATAGCAAGCCTCCCGGTTTATGCGCCTGCGGCAATCAGCAACTGCGCAATCTCTTCAAAACCGCGCTCACGCGCCAGTTCCAGCGGTGTTTTGCCATATTTATCCGTCAGATGCGGGCTGGCACCGTGTTCCAGTAATAACTGGACAATCGCCTGTTGTTTAATCCCGCCATCATTAAGCACAATCGCTTCCAGTAGCGGCGTCCAGCCAACATGATTGGTCTGGTTGACGTTAATATCCGTATGCGTCAAAAGCTCTTTCACAATACTTAAATGGCCTTTTTCACAGGCTGGCGTCAGGCCGACACCGCCAAAACGGGTGACGCAATTAAGATCGGGTTTAGCCGGTAAAATAATTCGTAGTAGCGTTAAATCATCGTTCAGGCAACTCATTAAAAAAGGATTTAAGCAGGTATGGTCTTGTTTGTTAATATCTGCACCGGCATCAATTAACGCCTGCACACATGCATATTGCTGATATAAACTTGCCAGCGTAATTGCCGTTTTCCCCTGGCGATCGCAGGTATTAATATCGACACCCAGCGCAAGGCAGGTTTTTACTTTATCGATATCACCTTGTAGGGCAGCCAATAAATAGTCGGCAGGTAGATTTTTTATACTCATTCACATTCCCCTGGTTTTTGTGGCTGTTTTCGATGAATTGAGAATAGCAACGAAACTCAACCAAAAGAACCCGCTTAAATTTAATTCGCTGTATTCCGTCTTTTTGTTGAATGATGCTCAACAATCTTTTAGCAGTGTGCGCCAGTGCAATATTTATCTTTTTCTCCCCATACCCTTTCACTCAATCAGGTTTTATTTCTCTATAGTCTGCATATGTATTAACAGCTTCCGTCCACGTCTAACCAGAGGAGAACAAGATGAACGGACTCACTGCAACGGGTATTACCGTCGGTATTTGTGCAGGGCTTTGGCAGTTAGTGTCTTCACATGTCGGGCTTTCTCAAGGATGGGATTTATTAGGAACAACAGGCTTCGTCGCCTTTTGCAGTTTTTATGCCGCAGGCGGCGGTAAATCGGGGTTTATCAAGAGTCTGGCGGTCAATTATTCCGGGATGGTGTGGGCATTTTTCGCTGCACTGGCTTCCGGCTGGCTGGCCTCTATGAGTGGGCTTTCCGGATTCTGGGCAAGCGTGATTACCACCATTCCCTTCTCGGCGGTGGTGGTCTGGCAAGGGCGTTTCTGGTTACTGTCATTCATTCCCGGTGGATTTCTTGGCATGACGCTGTTTTTTGCCAGCGGGATGAACTGGACAGTAACGCTACTGGGTTTTCTGGCGGGTAATTGCGTGGGGATAATTTCAGAATATAGCGGACAAAAATTAAGCGAAGCGACAACCAAAAGCGGCGGGTGTTAAAAGTTATTCAAAAATGATTATCTATCTTTAATAGATACCTCTACAGTCATGGCTGGAGAAATTCATATTAGAAAATGGCGGGAATGGTTTAATGAACTCAATTTTTACCGAAGAAAATCTGCTGGCGTTTACTACCGCTGCACGTTTTGGCAGCTTCAGTAAAGCCGCAGAAGAGTTGGGTTTAACGACTTCCGCCATTAGCTACACCATCAAGCGAATGGAAACGGGGTTAGATGTGGTGCTGTTTACCCGCAACACCCGCAGCATTGAGCTAACGGAATCCGGGCGCTATTTTTTCCGCAAGGCCACCGACCTGCTGAATGATTTTCACGCTATTAAACGCAGTATCGATACTATTTCGCAAGGCATAGAAGCGCGGGTACGCATTTGTATTAATCAGCTACTTTATACACCCAAACACACCGCACGCTTATTGCAGGTACTGAAAAAGCAATTTCCCACCTGCCAGATTACCGTCACCACCGAAGTGTATAACGGTGTCTGGGACGCGATTATCAATAACCAGGCGAATATCGCCATTGGCGCGCCCGATACGCTACTGGACGGTGGCGGTATTGATTACACCGAGATTGGTGCGATTCGCTGGGCCTTTGCCATCGCCCCGGCTCATCCGTTAGCCTTCATGCCGGAGCCAATCGCTGAAAGTCAGTTACGTCTCTATCCCAATATCATGGTGGAAGACACCGCACATACGATTAATAAAAAAGTGGGCTGGTTGCTACACGGTCAGGAATCGATTCTGGTGCCAGATTTCAACACCAAATGTCAGTGCCAGATTCTGGGCGAAGGGATTGGTTTTTTGCCGGATTACATGGTTCGCGAAGCGATGGCGCAATCACTGCTGGTTACCCGCCAAATTCATAACCCGCGCCAGGATTCGCGCATGTTACTGGCAACCCAGCACTCCGCAACGGGTCAGGTGACGCAGTGGATTAAAAAACAATTTGCGCCAAATGGCATATTAACAAGGATCTATCAGGATTTACTGCATCGGGAGAATTAATACCCGGCACTCTCCCGATGCACTCTGAACTGCGGCTTATATCAACCACCCGCTTTCATTACCCATTCAGAGATAAATTTATCACCCGGTACTGGCGGGGAGAACAAATAGCCCTGCAAAAAGTGAACGCCTTTGCCGATCATTAAATCCGCCTGCTCCTGAGTTTCAACCCCTTCCGCCACAATATTAAGACCAGGCTTACGTGCCAGTTCGACAATATTATCCACAATATGGCCGGAGATTTCGTCCACACTGGCCATTTGCACAAACGACTTATCGATCTTAATAAAATCGACCGGGAACGCCTGCAAGTAACGATAGGTCGCATAACCAGTACCAAAATCGTCCAGAGCAAATGTGATGTTATGGCGATGCAGGCTGTCAAAAATCGCTCTGGCTTCTGGCGTTACCGGAATTGGGTTACGTTCCGTCAACTCGAGAACCAGTTTGATTTTATCGTTGCCTAATTTCTTAACCAGGTTCAGACACTCCTTTTCAAACCCGGATGCCAGGAAACAACCCGCGGACACGTTAATACCAATATGGAAATTATCCGGCAGCAAATGTTTTACTGGTGCCAGAATATCCGCGGTTTGTTTCATCAACTGACGGGTCATTATCACAATCAAGCCGGATGATTCCGCCAGAGGAATAAACTGATCCGGAGGAATAATTCCCGTTTGCGGATGCTCCCAGCGAACCAGCACTTCACAGCCAGTCAGTACCCCTGTCTGTGCACAGAAAACAGGTTGGATCCACGGTTTGAATTCATGGTTTTCCAGCGCCAGACTGATTGCCTCTGGTGTGACAATATGGTGATAGTGGTTGTCAGAGATATATCTGTGACTGTTATTACCACTGGCGGATATGATCTCCGGATTGTACTGGAAGAAAATATCGCGCCAGAAAGTAATATCGCTTTGGATCCCCAGTTTCTCAAAGAGCTGTTTCTTTTGATGTGAAATTGTCTTTGCGCTGCGATTTCTATATTGTGATATTTCTGTAACCGACATCCCCTGCATCAGCAGCTTGAGTAGCAGTCGCTCTTTCTCGGATACGTTACCGGGCAATGACAAATGAACCGTTGTACCGAACTCTTGCAGAAAAACACGAAAATCACATGAATCCATGAACACACCTTTTATCTTTTATCGCTGTTCAGTATGAGTTACTACTGGTGGATTCCCGAGCACGCATAAGGGGTAACCATAAACATCAACAATGCCGTATCGATAACAACAAACATCACTATCAATCAGTTTATCGTTACCTCTAATGTTTGCTCAATAATGTTTACGCTAAATACCTCAGAAATGTAATCACAAGTGAATCTCAGTAGATAATAACGCAAGTTTAATATTAAAAGCCAACAATCTCAGTCACGCATTTGGGGTACTATAGAAGTAGTTCGACTATTTCTATATTTATAATTTACCACTAAGTACTGACCTTCATTCACGAGCGAAGGCGCATTATATGAATTTAACAATCCAAATCAACTTAAAATATCCCAACTGATATGAACATGGCGTCAACATCCGATTACAAAATGAGTAAAGATGTGTCTTAAACACACAAATTATTCATACTATGCACATACTTTCATAGCATCAACTTTAAGGCTGAATCCATTCAGCTTATATTGAAATATTAATAAGAGATTAAGAATGAATAATATTTAAAACATCCAATAAAATATCATACACAGACAATTAAACCTTAATTAACATGTAGTTACAATAATTCTGACGCATTAACTCCACACGCCTTGCATGAATAAGACCCCAATTCGAATATGTAATTACAATTACCTCAAATAAGAATAAACTTATTGAACAATGGTTTCGACCCGGTGGTGATTTTGGGCATCAATGTTTCTTTTTATGTTTTTATTATTCACTGTCTGGCAGACCATCAGTCTAAACTAATGGCTTCGCTGTATAGATATAACCTCTGCGAGAGGATACACGATTATCTACAACGGTGATGATGAGCTAAAGGTATAAGAAAGTGCGCCATATACAGGACATGGCGCAGACTTGTGTCCCACTGTGTAAATCGGTAATAGCGGTATAGTCGCTGTCTTTCTTGCTACTGAATAGCAGAATGGCTATCAATATTTCTCTCAGCAATCCTCAATAATCAGGTATACCGCTTTCACCGGGCCATGAACCCCAACGACTTTGATAAGCTCAATGTCCGCTGTTGAACTGGGGCCACTGATGATGTTAATGCAGGATGGCATACGTTCACCGGCCTGCGCTTTCTGATGCAATTTTTCTGCAAGTTGTGCCACTCGCGGCAAGATGGTGCTTTTACGCAGAATAAAAATAGAGGACTCCGGTAGCAGGCTCAACGAACGCCCGCGCTCGGCAGCGGAAAAAAGTACCACGCCTCCCGACTCTGTTAAGCCATATTCAGCATACACAACGCCAACTTTCGCCTGCTCCGCCTGAGAGATATTCTCTACACCTTTCGCCGGGTCCCAAACAATGGCATTGCATTCCTGCTGTAAACGTTCGCTGATCCCCAGTTCCTCCAGTCGCGAGTCACCGCTAATCACAACAGACTGATCTCCCAACTCTTTACACAGGCGTAATGCGGCTTCTGCAGCCTGCGCCTCGCTGGTCAGTTCACAACGCGTCAACATGACATCGCTGGCAAACTGGATGAACGCATCACAGCGCTGCTGCTGCTGATTAAGTTCAGTAAGCCGCTCGTTAGCATAGTTGTTAAGCGGCACATCTTCTGCTTGCGGTTCGAGTCGCAACGGGCGACCCAGAGCCTGAGCAATGTTGTTCAAAAATTCGCTACGATTATCCATTCTTTTTCTCCTGCGCCTGATGTTTCTTAAACCAGCTACGGAAACTCTCGCCGTCAGCTTCAGGAAGATCGCGTGCTTCCATCCAGTCACTAATCGCGCCAATCCTGAGCGGTGTTTTGCCGCCATTGATAAACCAGCTCGCCGCATGAGCGCCTGCCATCATTCCGACTTTCCACAATCCCGGATGACTATTGGCATAAGCGAACATTTTTATCGCTCGTTGCTCTGCTTTTGCTGTGATCCCTTTTTCAGCCATCACCCGACGATGACGCAAAATCAGTTTCGACAGAGGAATACGTACCGGACAAACGCTGTCACAGGCTGTACATAAAGAACAGGCGTAGGGGAGATCTTTAAAATCTTTATAGCCGCCAAGCAGTGGCGAAATCACTGCGCCGATTGGCCCTGGGTAAATAGAACCATATCCGTGGCCGCCAATATGGCGATATGCCGGACAAGTATTCATACAGGCCCCGCAGCGAATACAACGCAGCACATCCCGAAATTCAGAGGCCAGCACCTCAGAGCGCCCGTTGTCGACAATAACCAGATGAAACTCTTCAGGGCCATCAACGTGTCCGGCTTCGCGCGGCCCTGTCAGCCAGGTGTTGTATCCCGTCAAACGCGCGCCAACAGCACTGCGCGCCAGCATGGTAATCAATACATCAACCTCGGCAAAAGTGGGGGCAATACGCTCCATCCCCATTACCGCAATGTGCGTTTTAGGTAACGTGGTACACATCCGCGCATTGCCTTCATTGGTCACCAGGCATACCGAACCCGTCTCTGCCACCGCGAAATTACAGCCGGTAATACCGATTTCAGCACTGAGGAAATCTTCGCGGATTTTTTGCCGGATGAATAAGGTCATTGCTTCAGGCGTTTCCGGGCCGTCATAGCCCAGGCATTCATGTAGCACCCGGCGGATCTGGTGGCGATCTTTATGGATAGCCGGAACCACGACATGAGATGGCGGATCTTGATCCAACTGGAGAATATATTCACCCAAATCAGTTTCAATCACCTGAATGCCCGCATCCTGCAACACATGGTTGACACCAATCTCTTCGGTCACCATTGATTTGGACTTCACCACCTTCCGCGCGTTTTTACGTTGGGCAACCTGTAAAATATAGCGGGTAGCGTCTTCTTTAGTTTTTGCGAAATAGACGTGGCCGCCGTTTTGCGTCACTTTTTCTGAGAGCTGGTACAGATAAGCGTCAAGATTACTCAGAACATGATCACGAATCTGGGCGGCACGATCACGCCACTCCTCCCAGTGCCCTAATTCATCAACCATTTTTTGCCGATTTGCACCAATACGCTGCTGCGCGTTTGCCACCGCTTTGCGCATGATCGGATCTTCAATTTGCTGACGGATGCGTGTTTTAAATTCTGTATTACTGGTTTTGATCGACATCTTTATATCCTCAGCGACTCATCAGCACTTCAGCAATATGCATCACTTTGACTTTCTGCCCTTCCCGTTGTAACCGCCCACTAATGTTCAGCAGGCAACTCACGTCAGCACCAATGAGATACTCAGGACGAACCTCCATCAGATGTGAAACCTTTTCTTTCACCATCTCGCCGGATATTTCGGCCATTTTGACCGAGAATGTGCCGCCAAATCCGCAGCAGGTGTCCTGTTCGGCAAAGGGCAACAACTCCAGCCCGCGCACATTTTTCAGGAGCGTAAGTGGCTCATCCTTCACCCCCAACTTACGGGCCAGACTGCAAGACGGGTGATACACAGCCCTCCCTTGCAAGCTGGCTCCTACATCAACTACCCCTAATTTATTAACAATAAAAGAGGTGAGATCCTGCATACGCGCAGCGACCTTTTCGGCACGTAATGCCCATTCAGGCTCCTCAGCCAGATAGGTCGGGTAACTTTTTACGGCATAGGTGCAGGAACCGGCAGGAGAAATAATGGGATCGTCGTTTTCCTCCAGTGCGGCGATCAGATTTTTCATCCCTGGAATCGCTTCTTTGATATAACCACTATTGATCGCTGGCTGACCGCAGCATCCCTGTTTCTCCGGGAAATTTACGTGACAGCCGAGCTTTTCCAGTAGCAACACGGAGTCTCGTGCCATCCTTGATTTCAGTGCATCACCAATACAGGTAACAAAGAAATTTACATTCACAACCAATACTCCATTACTTCATTTCTGTTTATGCCCGATGGCAACCACCCCTTATGGGTTATCAATCATCAACAAAAATAGGGGCTCTTTTTTAATCAGGTAGCAAAATACAATTTCAAACTCATTTGTATGACAAAACAGATAATCCGTCATTCAATTCCGGGATGCAATAACTAATTTTATTTCTTTCGGCATCGCTCACATTTTTATAATGACACACACTATCAACACGGGATCATGAATTTGATTTAAGAAGGCAATAAAGTTCATAACCATGAACTCCAATACCTATTTTGAGCTACTCATTTTGGGGCTGTGAAAATATACACTCATTGTTTTATACGTCGAGTAATCAACAATAAACATACAATCATCAACAGCCATAATTTTATTTTACTGAAGCGATTCAGTTTGCATTTTTTATTTTTACAATGAGATAGCCTTCTTCGGAAAAATATATAAACAAGGTCAAGCAATATAGTTGGAAATAGAAATGCACGGATATTTAATGTTTGCTATAGCACTCTCACCTTTGCTCCTTATGGTATTTCTGATTCTGAAACTGAAGATGCCTATCCATTATTCAGTTCTGATATCACTGGCATTCACTGCTGTTTTATCTGTCCTGTTCTGGGACATGCCAGTACAAAATCTTAAAGCCTCCGTGAGTTATGGCGCACTCAAAGGGTTATGGCCGATAGTGATTGTGATCCTCGGCGCGATATTCAGTTATAACGTGATGCAGGCAACCAAAGCGCTGGATATTCTCCGCGATATTCTCGCCAGTATTAGCGAAGATAAGCGTATCCAGGTACTCCTTATTTCGTGGTGTTTTGGTGGTTTTCTTGAAGCTGCCGCCGGTTACGGTACAGCGGTCGCAATCCCTATCGGTATCCTCATCGCGCTGGGATTCAACCCACTGAAAGCCGCAATTGCTTCACTGGTTGCTAATACCGTACCTACAGCGTTTGGGGCAGTGGGTATTCCGGTTTCGATTCTGGCCGAACAGGTTAACCTGTCGGTTTACACCTTAGGTGGCACAATTATTCTGCAATTGGCGATTTTTAATCTCCTGCTGCCCTTTGTCATTATTGGTATTATTGGCGGCGGTGTGAAAGCAATTCGCGGCGTATTCCTTATCACGCTGCTATGTGGCATTGCGACACTTGTTCCGCAGTATTTTGTTGCCATACATCTCGGTGCCGAATTACCCGCTTTTGCTGGCAGCCTGGTTAGCCTTTTCACTGTCGCAATTGCCAGCCGTTTACGCAAAAGAGACGTAGATCCCGAGTGGCGTATTGAAGCCAGCCATACCCGTGAAATGGCACCACGCTCAGTAAAGGTGCTGTTTCGGGTCGGCTCTATTTACCTGTTCATTTTTATCTTTATTCTGCTGTGCTCACCGTTATTCCCAACGATAAAGGCGGCAGCATCTCAGTTAGCTTCAGCACTGCATTTTTCACTGGTCGATGGTGGAACATTGGTGTTAAAAATCGAATGGCTCACGACGCCAGGAATGCTGATTATCTTTGCGACTATTCTCGGCGGTTTTATTCAGGGGGCTTCAGCACGCGGTATGCTGGAAGTTTTTGTCAAAACCGTGCTCCAACTTAAAAATTCTATTATTGCAATTATGGCTATTGTCGCTATGGCAACAGTTATGGATCTCAGCGGCATTATTTCTACGCTGGCACAGTCAATTGTCGACCTCACAGGAAGTTCATATGTCTTCCTCGCCCCGGTCATTGGTGCTCTGGGTACTTTCGTCACTGGTAGCGACACTAACTCGAATATTTTGTTTGGCAAACTGCAAACTATTGCAGCCAGTAAGTTACATATCGATCCCAACTGGCTGGCGGCGGCAAATACCTCCGGTGCAACGGGAGGAAAAATGATTTCGCCACAAAGTATCGCCATTGCCGTTTCAGCCACGAAAATGGAAGGACAGGCTAATCAAATAATGTCTGGCACCATGAAATATTGCTGTGCCTACATCGCGATACTTGGCTTAAAAGTTGGCCTCTTTTATTTCTGGTTTATGCGATAATATGCTTTTATATTTGTCAGAACACAAATAAAGGCTAAGTAACAGAAATCTTATCTCCAGAATGCCAGGATGTTCTTTATATCTTCCAGAACATCCTGCTGTTTTCCTCCACTACGCTAAGTATGACAGACTCTATTTTTATGCCCGGTAATCTTATTCATACTTAGCTTACAAGATAACCTCCTGAAGTTGTCTGACTCTTTCCCGATATTCTCCCGGAGTACAAGCAAACTCCCGGACAAAAGCCTTGTGAAAAGATGATTCACTGGCATAGCCTACCGACTCAGCAATCACCACAACGGGGAGCGTTTCCCGGGAAAACATCTGGGCCGCTATTTGTAGGCGTAACTTTGTTAATACAGCCAGTGGCGTAGTTCCGGAAACATCACGGAAAAGTTGGGCAAAACTTGCCCTGGACATGTGAGCGATGCTGGCCAGTGATTCGACGGTCCAGGCGTGTCCGGGCATTTCCAGCATTTGCTGGATCACCGCACCAAGACGCGGATGCAGTAGCAAACTGAGAATGTTTTTCTCTGTATTAGCCTGTGCAATCCATTCACGTACCGCGAGTGTAAATAGTGTCGCGCAGACCTGGCTACACAGTGCATCCGCTCCCGGCATTGCCGATCTGGATTCCTGTTGTAAAAAAGGAATCGCTTCCCTCAGCCAGTGAAATTCCACACTGTCGCTTTCCGGTGCCAAAACCAGCACTTCCGGCAAAGAGGTTAAAAAATAACGCGCCGAACGTTGCAGTCGAAGAGTGCCGCAGACAATACAGGTCGATTCATTTTCGACGTGACTCAGGCGATGCGCTGAATTGTGTGGTAACAGAACCACACACCCTGAGCGTAACGTAAAGGTCTGCCCCGTCGGTATTTCCAGTTTCGCCGCACCTTGTGTTAGCGCATGCCAACGAATAACCGACAGTTCTCCTGCGCCATGTGGAAGCTGCCAGTCGCTTCCTAACTCGCAATTTTTATCGATCGTTCCTTGTGGAGCGTTAAGCATCAACAAACGGCTAAGGGCATCCATATCAGACTCCTGAGTGGTTATTGATTACAGATAGCAGCAATCTTATATAAGCATTAATCTAATATCATCAATTAGTTAATCATCATCGTCATATTGTGACCCTGATTAAAAAACAACAAACACAAGACGATAAGACAAAATTTTAAGCGTTGTGAAGAAATATTATTTTTGCCTTTACGTCTATAGTCATTATGTCAAATGAATACGTTTCGACAGGAAATTATCATGAATAAATATCAGGCAGTTATTATTGGTTTTGGTAAGGCAGGAAAAACATTAGCCGTCACGCTGGCTAAAGCGGGTTGGCGTGTGGCCCTCATCGAACAATCGAACGCAATGTATGGCGGGACTTGTATTAATATCGGCTGCATCCCGACCAAGACGTTGGTTCATGATGCACAACAGCACGTAGATTTTGCCAGTGCCATGCAGCGTAAAGATGAGGTCGTCAGTTTATTACGCGATAAGAATTTCCATAATCTTGCAGATATGACCAATATCGACGTGATCGACGGACAAGCGGAGTTTATCGATAACCATATTCTGCGCATTCATCGACCTGAGGGAAATCTGGAGATTAGTGGCGAGAAAATTTTTATTAATACCGGTGCGCAAACCGTGATTCCGCCAATTCCCGGAATAACCACAACGCCTGGCGTCTATGACAGTACCGGATTACTGAATCTGAAGGAATTACCCGAGCATTTAGGTATTTTGGGCGGGGGATATATTGGCGTTGAGTTCGCCTCTATGTTCGCCAATTTTGGCAGTAAGGTTACTATTTTCGAAGCCGCGCCTCTGTTTTTGCCTCGTGAGGATCGGGATATTGCTGATAATATCGCGACTATTTTACGCGAACAGGGCGTCGATATTATCCTCAATGCCCATGTGGAGCGAATCAGCCACAATGAAAATAAAGTGCAAGTGCATACCGGGCACGCCCAACTGGCGGTGAATGCATTGTTAATAGCTTCCGGCCGTCAACCGGCTGCTGCTTCGTTAAAGCCAGGAAATGCCGGTGTCGCGGTAAACGAGCGCGGAGCAATTGTCGTTGACAAGCAATTACATACCACAGCGGACAATATTTGGGCGATGGGAGATGTTACCGGCGGGCTACAGTTTACCTATATTTCACTGGATGACTTCCGCATCGTGCGCGATGAGTTACTGGGAGAAGGCAAACGTAGCACAGACGATCGGAAAATGTGCCTTATTCCGTATTCATGACTCCACCGCTGTCCCGGGTTGGTATAACGGAAGAGCAGGCCAGGGAAAGCGGCGCGGATATTCAGGTGGCAACATTACCTGTAACAGCAATTCCGCGCGCCAGAGTGATGAACGATACCCGTGGGGTATTAAAAGCGATTGTCGATAATAAAACCCAACGCATATTAGGGGCATCACTGCTGTGTGTTGATTCCCACGAGATGATCAATATAGTGAAAATGGTGATGGATGCCGGACTGCCTTATAGCGTATTACGCGATCAGATTTTTACTCACCCGTCGATGAGCGAATCGCTCAATGATCTATTTTCATTAGTCAAATAACCAAAAAATCAGACGCCAGGACAAATATTCTGGCGTCTCAGAGAAAAGCATTTTATTAGCTTTTGCTTATTCTATAACTTCTTAATCACTTCATTGATGGTATTTTATATGTTTAAAAAAACTGTTTTATTTGCAACGCTATTATCTGGCGTTATGGCTTTTTCCACCAATGCAGATGACAAAATAGTTCTGAAACATGTCAGCGTCTCGTCAATATCAGCCTCACCAACAGTTCTGGAGGATGCCATTGCCGATATTGCCAGAAAATACGATGCTTCATCATGGAAAGTCACCTCAATGCGAATTGATAATAACTCAACCGCAACGGCAGTATTGTATAAATAAGGATGTTTACAATGGAAAAATACCTGCACCTGTTAAGTCGGGGGGATAAAGTCGGCCTGACATTGATTCGACTGAGCATTGCGATTGTTTTTATGTGGATTGGGTTATTAAAGTTTGTCCCTTACGAGGCAGACAGCATTACACCATTCGTCGCGAACAGTCCGTTAATGTCGTTCTTCTATGAACATCCGGAAGACTACAAACAGTATCTGACTCACGAAGGCGAATACAAGCCAGAAGCCCGGGCATGGCAAATTACCAATAATACCTATGGTTTTTCCAATGGCCTTGGCGTCGTGGAGGTGATGATTGCGCTACTGGTTTTGGCTAACCCTGTTAACCGGTGGTTGGGTTTATTGGGAGGACTGATGTCATTTGCCACACCTCTGGTAACACTCTCATTTTTAATCACCACACCTGAAGCCTGGGTGCCCGCACTGGGGGATGCTCATCATGGTTTTCCTTATTTATCTGGTGCCGGTCGTCTGGTGTTGAAGGATACCCTGATGCTGGCTGGCGCAGTCATGATAATGGCCGATTCAGCACGGGATATCCTCAACCAACGAAGTCATGAATCATGTTCAGATTTTAAAGTTTAAATTTTTATAATCAGAACAGAATTTGTTTCTCATTATTCAGGCGTCAGTCTTCTCTTTGTACAGGCGAGGCTGACGCTTTTTGATGCTCAATGTTTCTTTGTTGAGTATATAAACTTCCTGATATAAAGCATCGACATTATTCACATTAGCCTGTATTGGAAAATTCAGTACCTGTGTCCTTATTCCCAGCGACGAAAGTGCGCGAATGCTCCCCAGCCTGCTGGAGAGCATCGGAGGTTAATTAAATATTCTTATCAAAGAAAACGTCTAATTTTTGCGTCGCCTGGTCAACGTATTCAGGCACCCAATATGTCTCAATATGGGTAGCGCCATCGATCAGGAAGAGTTCTTTGTTTTTCGTACCTGTGGCTTTAGCGAATGCATCTTCAGTCATGTACAACGTATCCGCTTTTGTACCGGCAATCATCAGCAGTGGTTGATTGATGAGATTGATATGGTCTGTCACGTCAAAGCTCATCAGATCCAGCAAACTGCTTGTGGTGTATTTAAACGTTGAATTTGGATGTGCGTGCGTTTTCCAGTAATACTCGTAGCCCTGTCGGTACAAAGCAAATGGCAATTTAGCGATCTGTTCATCAGTCAGGTTGGCATCACCGGAGTAAAGCACTTCACCTCCGGCTGCTTCCTGAGCGCGTGCGTCAGAAGCCTGCTGGAGCCGCTGCTGGATAGTATCCAACTGTGAATTCTGAAAACCATTACGCCGCACAAGACCTGAATTAAACATGCTAATGGTGGCAATCGATTTGAAGCGTTTATCCGTCTCAGCGGCAACAAGTGAATAGCCGCCTCCTCCACAAATCCCCAGCAAGCCAATACGGGTGCTATCAACACCGGGATACTGACTGATGAAGTCAGCCATGCCGTGGATATCTTCAATACGATTTGCGGGCTTGTCTACGTTACGCGGCAGACCTCCACTGGCCCCCTGATAAGCAGCATCGGCGGCGATGGTAATATATCCGTGTTCTGCCAGGCGTTGGGCATATAACCCGGCAACCTGCTCTTTTACGCCACCATTAGGGTGAGCCACCACGATTGCCGGATATTTTTTCGCAGGATCATAGTTAGCCGGTGTATACACATTTGCTGCAATTTGAATGCCATGGAGATCATATTTCACCGGATGGATATTGACCTTACCTGCGACATTCTCGGTGATAGCCCCGTCATAAACGAGAGTAAATGGGTTCTTTTTGTAATCTGCTGCATTGGCTGAGGTGATACCGACTACCGCCGTCATCAGCATTGCACTTAAAAGAGTCAATTTCATGGTTTCTCCCGATAAAAATGCGTGTTCATAAGGCAAGCGAGATGGAACATTCAGACACAGGGTAGAGAGAAAAAACTGTCAGCATCATGACCGCTAAATAACATTTTTGTCAGGAAACGCCCCTGACAATCGCGTTTTCTGTTGTCGGTGGTTGAAATGAGAGAACGCAGCCCCTTTCCCTGACCTGATTTATGAATCAGGCTGATTAACCCTATCGGTAAAGCTCTCTCAAATGCACATAAATATGTTGCTATACTCAACCTGACTTAAGTGGTTGTGATATACCCCGTATAAAATAAGTCACTTATAACAGTTCAACAAATAAAATTCACAGCTTCCGGGTTAATAATTACTATATATACCATGGCAAGGATATTAATATGGCGACACTTGAGCAACTTATCATTTTCTTTCTTCTTATTGGCGTTGGCGTTATAGCTCGTAAAGTGGGAGTCATTACACCAGGAAACACTCCCCAACTCACATCTCTTGTTTTTAACTTTGCGATGCCAGCCATTATACTTTCCGGAATAACCACTGACCAACCACATATTTCCGGAAAAGAACTTTCCATCGTCCTTGCATCTGCATTTACTGCGCTTATTTTACTGATTATTTGCAGCCGTATACTGGCAAGAGTTTTACGATATGAAAGAGAATATCATGGTGTGGTTACTGTTATGACAACATTTACCAATATTTCCATGATGGGGATCCCAATGATATATTCATTGTATGGCGCTGAAGCCATGATTTATATCACTGTGTTTTTACTCCCATATAACTTATTATTCTTTTCATATGGCTATTACTGCATGAAAGACCAGAGTGGAAATGCTGAAGCGCTTAGCTTGAGAAATATGTTAAACGTCATCAACCCAGGGATTATTGCCTGTATCCTTGCTTTGATTTTATATATTTCAAATATACACATTCCTTACGTCATTGCACAACCAATCAAAATGCTGGGCGCAATAACTGGCCCGGTTTCAATGCTACTGATTGGCTCATTCCTGTTAGACATCGAATGGAAATCTGTTTTTAAGGATGTAAAAGTATGGGTATTCACTTTTTTTAAAATGGTCATTATTCCGCTTGTCATTATATTAATAATGAAGTTATTCATTACAAATGGGCTATTACTGGGTGTCCTGCTGGCTGCGGTAGCGACACCGACTGGTGCCGGAACTCCCTTATTAGCTCAGATGTTAAATAAAAAAATTTATCCGTTAGCTCTTAAAGGTGCAACGTTAACCACACTGGTGTCACTTATTACGATGCCTCTCGTAGCAATGATGACAGGTATTGGATAATACCTGGAGCACTATTTGAAGCCATAATAAAACATCAGAGATAATATATGAGCCATAAAACTTCCTTCAAAAAAACGGTCGGTAATGTTTTGTTGTCCGGACTGATATTTTCTGTTTCTGGTTGCGCAATGCACAACATTCAGAGCCAAAGTGCAGAACCGCATATTGTATTACAAACCCAGGGAAGCTTTACTGTAGGTGGTACAACGGTAAAACATTCAGGCACATTTTCAGAACAAAATTTTCTGTCTCCTGATGGTCAGGCAGCTTATGGCGATCATGCTTACGTCTTCTACCAAATTCCGGTAAATACACATAAATATCCTCTGGTCTTCCAGCATGGCGGGGCACAAACCAAAAGAACATGGGAAAGTACACCAGATGGACGCGATGGATTCCAGAATATTTTCCTGAAAAAAAACTATAGTGTTTATCTCGTTGACCAACCCCGTATGGGTGAAGCCGGTTTATCAACCAAAGATGATACGGGTAAAAATCCCTGGGCGGGCAATCCTATGTATGCCGACAAGACATTTTTTCTGTTGTCCCGTGTTGGCAATGAACAGGGCGTATTTAAAAATTCGCAGTTTCCTGACAACCCTGAAAGTATTGAAGCATTCCAGCGTTCCTGGAATCCCTACTCAGGAAAACTTGATAATGAGCTGAATGCGAAAACACTTGCTCAGTTATTTGAAAAAATTGGCCAGGGTATTTTAATCACTCACTCGATGGGCGGCACTATTGGCTGGAGAACCCCCTTTTATACCGACAATGTAAAAGCTATTGTTGCTTATGAGCCAGGTGGAACACCATTTATCTTCCCGGAAAATGAGATGCCATCCCCGGTGAAAACCACATTTGCCCCCTTGAGTGCTTCCGCGATGGGAGTTCCCATGAACGAGTTTCTCAAACTCACGCGGATCCCAATCGTTATTTATTATGGCGATTTTATTGCTGAAAAACCGGATACGGCCGTTGGCCCGGATAAATGGAGAAGTGAATATGAAATGGCAAAGCAATTTGTTATGACCATCAACCGTCACGGTGGAGATGCTACCCTTGTCCATCTCCCTGATATTGGCATCAAAGGCAATTCTCATTTCCTGATGGCGGAAAAGAATAATCAGGAGATTGCCGGAATAATGGCATCGTGGTTACACGATAAAGGACTCGATAAATAAACCAGTGCCCTAAAATCATTAATGGAGCGGGATAAATATTATGCGCCTTTTACTTATAGAAGATGAAGAGAAAACCTCGACATATATCAGCCGTGCATTAAAAGAATCAGGGTTCATCGTTGATATTTCTGCCAATGGCGCTGAAGGGCTTCATTATGCGCTGGAATTAGACTACGACGCGATAATTCTTGATGTGATGCTACCCGGAATGGATGGTTATCAGGTACTGGAAGGCGTCCGGGCCAGGAAACAGACCCCCGTACTGATGCTGTCAGCACGGGGATCGGTCGACGAACGCGTCAAAGGGCTGCGTCTGGGAGCAGATGATTATCTCCCTAAGCCCTTTTCACTCATTGAATTGGTGGCGCGTATTCAGGCGTTGGTGCGTCGCCGCCCTACGGATGGCGCAGACATCACTCAGCTTCATATTCAGGATCTGCATCTCGACTTACTGGCGCGCAGGGTATTTCGCGGAGGAACGAGACTGGAACTAACCGCGAAAGAGTTTTCCCTGTTGAGTTTGCTCGCTCGCCATCAAGGGGAGATCCTGTCAAAGATGATGATTGCCGAACAAGTCTGGGACATGAATTTTGATAGTGATGCCAATGTGGTTGAAGTCGCTATTAAACGTTTACGCGCCAAAGTTGATGCCCCATTCGACGTTAAGTTGCTTCATACCGTTCGCGGCATGGGGTATGTCCTCGAAGTCCGGCCTGAGTAAATAAAGGGGATAAGCATGCTCAAGCGTTCCATCTCTGTCCACCTGGCGCTGATGTTTGCCTTATCCGCGCTGCTGATTGTTTCCGTTATTGGCATCCTGCTCAGAAGCTCTTTGCATGATTCCTTACAAAAACAGATGCACAACGAACTGTTGTTCAGGGAATCATTGATGAGTCCGTGGATCACCGCTCGAACCTCAGCCGACGGTTGGTCCACGCTTGCCAATAAATTCACCGTATTAGCCAATTCCGAAGGTGAGCGCGTGCGCTACTGGATAGTCAGCGATAACCCGCGTTTCAGCGTGGGAGGAATACCGCCAGTGGGAGTTCAGTGGTCTTCTTTGCGGGAGGGATTTAATAAAGTACCCGGCGCATCAGAGGGCGCATGCTCGCTGTTTCTGTTAGTGAAAACGATTCCGGCAAACGGTGAAAGACCTGAGTTACGTTATGTGGTCGCCATTGACTCCACGCCGTACATGGGCACGCTCAATGCCTTTACGCGGACACTGTTGATCATTACTGCTCTGGGCGTAGCGATCGTCGCCCTGCTGGGCTACGTTGTTTCAAAGATTGGCCTGCGTCCGGTGGGAATGCTCAGTAAGCAGGCGCAACATCTCGCACCAGGGGATCATAGTCAGCGACTGGATGCTAGAGCCTTGCCCGAAGAGTTGCAGCAACTGGCCTCATCATTTAATGGCGTGCTGGAGCGCCAGGAAATCGCCTGGCGGCAACTTGAAAGTTTTAATGCTGATGTTGCTCATGAACTTCGCACGCCGCTGACTAACCTGATTGGCCAAACGCAACTGGGGCTATCACGCCGACGATCTTATGAAGAACTGGAAGAATTATTGGGCTCGAATCTGGAAGAGCTTGAACGTATGACGTCTATTGTCAATGACATGCTGTTCCTGTCTCATGCCCACGCGGGGGAACATGCGTCTCAGCTTAAACAAGTCTCCTTGCGAGAAGAAACCCTTAAGACAGCAGAATATGTCGAGCCTTCTTTTACAGAAAAACAGCTTTCGCTGGATGTTGAAGGCGATGTCACTGCGCTTATCGATCGGCGGCTGTTCCACCGCTCACTGGCCAATTTACTGGAAAATAGCGCAAGACATTCCCCCTCCAATAGCACGATTACCGTGCGGTTAAGCGAAAGAGATAATCAGGCCTGTGTTGAAGTTTCCAATCCGGGCGATCCGATAGCACCTGAGCACTTACACCGGCTTTTTGAGCGGTTTTATCGCATCGACACCTCCCGGGCAAGAAGTGATGCCCATCATGGGTTGGGTCTGTCGATTGTGCGCGCCGTCGCTATTATGCACCGGGGAGATGCCTTTGCCCGTAGTGAAGGTGGCATCAATACATTTGGCCTCACCTTTGCGATGCAAGCAAATAAAACAGCGGGCAATTCGCCTTCAGGCACTGAGTCTGGTGCAGCGTTAACTGACAAAATTGTCAGGGAGGCGTCAGCCTGACGACATGTCACGCTGATTAGAATCATTGCATCCCCTCCATCATCGTAGATAAGGACGCTTTGCATGATCAGACAGTTACGTTATCTCGGGTTACTACTGCCACTCTTCACCGCTTCATCCTGGGCAGTGGAGCAAAATTCCGCTGTCCATATTGCTCCCGCCGGAAGCCAGAATGCGGTGTACGGATCAGCGGAGAACTTTACCGGTCGTGTCCGGGTTGATCCGCTGTTCAACGCAGACAACGACATCCGTGTTTCCGCGGCTTATGTCACCTTTGAACCAGGCGCTCGCTCTGCCTGGCATACACATCCGGCTGGTCAGCGGCTGATTGTGATCGCTGGTGTTGGGCTCACCCAACAAGAAGGCCAGCCGGTACAGGTGATCCGTGCTGGCGATGTTGTCTCTTGCCCGGCGGGCGTCAAACACTGGCATGGCGCAGCCCCCGGTAGCGCGATGACACATCTGGCAATAACCGGCGTGGTGGATGGCAAAAGCGTTAACTGGAAGGAGTTAGTGACAGATGAACAATACCACGCCCATTAAGATATTAACGGCAGCGGTACTGCTAACCTTTGGTTTTGCGCTTACCGCAAATGCTGCGCTCATCAATAAAGGAGCTACCAAAATGAATCATGAATACACGGTTTCAGATACGCTTTCAGCTCGCCAGCAGGCCATCCCGTTGATTGCCGCCTCAATGGCCAGCAGTCAGATGGATAAGCTGAATGCAGCACTTAATCAGGGACTTGATGCAGGACTCACGATAAACGAAGCTAAAGAAATTCTCATCCAGCTCTATGCCTATACCGGATTCCCCCGCAGCCTGAATGCTCTGAATGAGCTGATGAAAGTCGTCGAAGCACGTAAACAACGTGGCATCGAAGACATTGAAGGTAAAGAGCCAATCGCCCCGGTTCCCGTCGGGGATGAGCTTCGCCGTGTCGGTATCGCAAACCAGACTAAAATCGCAGGAGCGCCTGTCCAGGGGCCACTGTTTGATTTTGCGCCCACGATAAATCAATTCCTGCAAACGCATCTGTTCGGGGACATTTTCGCCCGCGATAACCTCGACTGGCAAAGCCGTGAACTGGCAACAGTTGGCGCATTAGCAGCCACGCCAGGCATTGAAGCCCAATTGTTGTCACATACGCGAGCAAGCATGAGAGTTGGCCTGACAGCAGCGCAGTTACGGCAGTTGGCACAGGTTCTGCGTGAACATGGTGACCATGATGCGGCCACAAGAGCTGAAGAGGCACTGCAAAAAGCGATTGAAAGCAAATAGAGAAGGTCGCCATGCAGACTGGCCCCCTGATCAGAGAACATATGTGATTCATCATCCGCATTCATGAATCTGCCAAATAAAGGCAATCAAGGGGGCAAAATAATTAACGCTGGTAACTCAGATATGATTGAACGGCAACCATAACAGAGGATGTAATCTTGAAAACTGTCTTAAAAACGCTGGCTATCTGCATGATGGCAGGAGGTCTGGCGGCGCAGTCGGTCTCTGCCGAACCATTGGTCATTCAGGAACAAGGAAGCTTTTCTGCCGGGGGCACCATCATCACCGCGCCAGGAACATTTGATGCGAAAAAGCCGCTGGACTCGGCGGGGCAAACTTATCATGGCGATCATGCGTCAGTGTTCTACCAAATCCCGGAGAATCCGCATAAATATCCCATCGTTATGCTACACGGCGCAGGTCAATCTTCCCGTACCTGGGAAAGTACGCCGGATGGTCGTGAAGGATTCCAGAACATATTCCTGCGTCGCGGATTCTCCACGTATATTGTCGATCAGCCGCGTCGGGGTGATGCCGGACGTACCACTGTAGAAAGTACGGTTACACCAAAACCCGATGAGCAGATGTGGTTTAACCAGTTCCGTGTTGGTGTGTGGCCAGCGTATTTTAAAGGCGTCCAGTTTTCCCACGACAAAGAGGCACTGAATCAGTATTTCCGCCAGATGACCCCGAATACAGGGCCGTTTGATGTCAATGTCATCTCTGATGCGATGTCTGCCGTAGTAGATAAATCAGGTCCGGCAATCCTCTTCACTCACTCTCAGGGTGGTGGTCCAGGCTGGTATACCGCGATAAAAAACAACAAGGTAAAAGCCATTGTCGCCTTCGAGCCAGGAAGTGGCTTTGTGTTCCCGGAAAAAGAACTCCCACCCCCTATGCCAAGTGCGTTCGACACGCTGAAGGGTGAACCAGTGCCAATGGAGCAGTTTATGGCGCTGACTAAAATCCCGATTCTGATTATTTACGGCGATAACATACCGGATAAGCCTGTAGCCATGCCCGCGCAGGACAGTTGGCGAGTACGCCTGGCAATGGCGCGTACGTGGCGTGACGTGGTTAACAAGCATGGTGGGGATGTGACGGTGACGCATCTGCCTGAAGTAGGGATAAAAGGTAATACCCACTTCCCGTTCTCTGACCTGAATAATGTGCAAATCGCTGATTTGGTCAGTAAATTCATTCATGACAAAAAACTTGATTAATTAAGCAAAGGGGGCTGACTCGCGCTCCCTTTATGTTGGGACTTCCCATATTCCGTCACATCAGGATACAAACTGATACTCTTTCCTTTCCGCAATGAGAGGCACGAAAGAATCTTCATGATTTGATGGCATTCATCGTTGTTGCGCGTAAAAGGAGTTTCACCAGAGCAGCGGTTCAATTTTGTGATTTATTGGTAAATATAAAGAATCGCTGCTCTGAATTACTCCGTTACTCAGCCATTCAGTGAGGCCATGTCAATGACAAAACGATGCGCCATATCCCCTTTTGCAAGGCGGGCAAAAGCATCGTTTATCTGATCAATATTGATCATTTCACATTCGGGATAGACATTATGCTTCGCGCAGAAATCCAGCACTTCCTGTGTTTCTGCAATACCACCGATGAGTGAACCTGCAACACGGCGACGCCCCATAATCAGAGGGATCGTTGAAGGTTCTTCCACAGGACCAACCTGGCCAACAATAACTAATGAACCATCAATATCTAGTAATGGGGTGTAGATATTCAGGTCGTGTTTAACGGGAACTGTATCGATAATCAAATCGAATGCGCAGGCTGAGCTTTGTAATGCCTCGGGGTCTGAAGACGGGAGAATGCCTTTTGCACCGAGCGATTTTGCCTCATCCTCTTTGCTTTTCGTCCGGCTAATCACAGTAACGTCAGCCCCCATCGCAACGGCCAGTTTTACCGCCATATGGCCTAATCCGCCTAACCCAATAACACCAACACGGCTGCCAGGGCCAACATTCCAGGTACGTAATGGTGAGAACGTGGTGATACCTGCACAGAGAATCGGCGCGGTTTTCGCTAAATCCATATTTTCAGGGATCCGCAGGACAAATTCCTCACGTACCACAATATGTTTGGAGTAGCCTCCCTGAGTGATTTCGCCGCTAATCCGATCCTTAGCACCATAAGTTGGCGTCATCCCGTGGCGGCAATACTGCTCTTCGCCCTGCTCACACTGGTCGCAGTGCATACAGCTATCGACCATACAGCCAACGGCAACATGATCACCTACCTGATATTTTTTAACCCCCTGCCCCACTGATCTCACGACACCAACAATTTCGTGCCCCGGAATTAACGGATAAGGTTGAGGCCCCCAGTCGCCATTAACTGTATGTAAATCTGAGTGACAAACGCCACAATAAAGAATTTCAATGGCAATATCATTGTCACGTAACTCACGACGTTTAAAATGATAAGGAACCAGCTTTGCGTCGGCAGAGAGTGCAGCATAACCAATAGTTTTCATAACGTGCCTCTTCATTGTGAAATGATTAATAATTTAAGGATCATATCCTTAAAGCACTGGCTAAAAGCCATATTGTCTGAATGTGACTACTTTATAAAATAAAGCCTGTACGCTCAGATAAAACATCCTCATCCAAATGATATAGCTCAACAAATACTAAAATCAGTCATGTATTTTTACGCCAAGACAACCACGAACAAACTCAGGATTAAAATGTTTTACGGATTCGCCAACATAGCCTAAATCGAGTGAACTAATTTGTTCCATTTCTTCATCTGTCAGGGAAAAATCCCAGATGGCGAAATTTTCCTCAATACGGTGTTGATGAGTCGATTTCGGTATAACAACTACGCCTCGTTGAATATTCCAGCGCAGGATTACCTGAGAAATCGATTTCTGGTGAGTATTTGCAATACTCTGAAGCATTTTGTTTTCAAATGGCTTATGTCTTCCACCGCCTAATGGAGCCCAGGCTTCAGGCTGCACATTATAGTACTTCATCGTTGCCAGCGCCTCAGGTTGAGCAAAATAGGGATGCAGTTCCACCTGGTTTACCATTGGTTTTACTCTGACAGTTTCACAAAAATTTGCTAATACATGAGGATAGAAGTTGGAAACACCAATCGCTTTCAGTTTCCCCTCATCATAAGCCTCTTCCAGGGCGCGCCACGCACTGAAATAATCGCGCATTGCCTGGTGCAATAAATAGAGATCAAAGTATTCAAGGCCCAATTTTTTTAACGATGCTTCAATTCCTGCTTTTGCTGTATCGCGATCGACCATGTCCTGTACCCAAAGTTTTGAGGTAATAAATAATTCCTCTCGGGTACAAAGACCTTCCGAAATGGCCTCACGAACCGCTTCACCGACAGCATCTTCATTACCGTATACCGCAGCAGTATCGATAAGACGATAACCTGTCCGGATAGCACTCAACACCGACTGTTTACACTCTTCTTTATCGGTAACCTGAAAAACCCCAAAACCGACCATCGGCATTTTAAGATTGTTGCTTAATACAGAAAATTCCACGGTAAGCACCTCCATCACGTATGGATCATTATTCTAAGTTAAAATACAACTCCCGATTAGTATGCAAATTGTGATTTCACTTATGCAGATAATTCATTAATAAAATAGACCCACCTGGTTACGAGGCCACTCAAATCTGCATTCTGGCGGATTAATGAATTTTGTTCATAGCCCCTGACAAATCCTTCCGTCTAATCTCATCACTCCCTTTACGTTATGCTTCCCGTGAACAATAACGGGAGGTAACACCATGCAAACTGTAAAACTGAACAACGGTATTGAAATGCCCTTGCTGGGTTTTGGTGTATTTCAGATGACAGATGCCGCCGAATGCGAAAGAGCGATTATTGACGCTATTGACACCGGTTATCGCCTGATTGATACCGCCGCTTCATATCAGAATGAAACCCAGGTTGGGAATGCGCTAAAACAAAGTGGTATTGCGCGTAACGAACTCTTTGTCACCACTAAACTCTGGTTGCAGGATACGAATTACGAAGGTGCCAAAGCCCAGTTCGAACGCTCACTGAATCGACTGCAACTTGATTACGTTGACCTGTATTTGATTCACCAGCCATACGGCGATGTCCACGGTGCCTGGCGCGCCATGGAAGAACTGCAACAGGCAGGCAAGATCCGCGCTATTGGCGTCAGTAACTTCCACCCTGACCGACTGGCTGACCTTATCGCCTTTAATAAAGTCGTTCCGGCGGTGAACCAGATTGAAGTTAACCCCTTCAACCAGCAATTACAGGCCGTTCCGTGGATGCAAAGTCGTGGTATTCAGCCAGAAGCCTGGGCACCGTTTGCGGAAGGTAAAAATGGTCTGTTCCAGCATCCTGTATTGGCGGCAATAGGCAAGAAATACGGCAAAAGCGTGGGTCAGGTTGTTTTGCGCTGGATCTACCAACGAGGCATCGTTTCGCTGGCGAAATCAGTACGAAAAGAACGCATGGAAGAAAACATTAACATTCTTGATTTTGAACTCAGTCCTGAAGATATGCTGCAGATTACTGCCCTTGATACTGCAACCAGCGCGTTCTTCTCTCACCGCGATCCCGCAATGGTGGAATGGCTGACTGGCCGCAAACTTGATGTTTAAGCCGCGATAAAAGAGGTATTCATTCAATGCAAAAACGTTATCTGGGTAAATCCGGACTCGAAGTCTCCGCCCTTGGACTCGGTTGCATGGGCTTGAGCTACGGCTACGGTCCGGCAACAAATACCCGTCAGGCTATCGAACTCATTCGCGCTGCCGTTGAACGTGGCGTTACCTTCTTCGATACCGCCGAAGTGTATGGTCCGTATCTGAATGAAGACGTTGTTGGCGAAGCCTTAAAACCGTTTCGTGACCGCGTGGTGATTGCCACTAAATTTGGCTTTACCTTCGGTGATGATAATAAGCAGCAGATTTTAAACAGCCGCCCGGAACATATCCGTGAAGCCGTTGAAGGATCATTACGCCGTCTGAAGACAGATGTTATTGACCTGTTGTATCAACACCGTGTCGATCCAGATGTCCCGATTGAAGACGTTGCTGGAACGGTGAAAGACCTTATCGCAGAAGGTAAAGTCAAACATTTCGGTCTGTCCGAAGCGGGTGCGCAAACCATTCGTCGTGCACATGCAGTACAACCTGTCACCGCCCTGCAAAGCGAATATTCCATGTGGTGGCGTGAGCCTGAGCAGGAAATTCTGCCGTTGCTGGAGGAGCTGGGAATTGGTTTTGTGCCATTCAGCCCATTAGGTAAAGGTTTTCTGACGGGGTCAATTAAACCAGGGACAACTTTTAGTAAGGATGATTACCGCAGCACCGTACCGCGTTTCGCTGCACAAGCCATTGAAGCCAATGAAAAACTGGTCACGTTGTTGGGTGAGCTGGCTGCAGAGAAAGGGGTAACGTCTGCCCAAATTGCACTGGCCTGGCTGTTAGCACAAAAACCGTGGATTGTTCCCATCCCGGGCACCACTAAACTGCACCGGCTGGAAGAAAACCTGGGCGCTGTCGACATTATTCTTTCGCAGAAAGATACACAGCAGATAACCCAGGCACTGGAAACAATTAAAATCGTCGGTGAACGTTACTCGCCTGAGCACCAGGCACGCGTAGGTCGTTGATGCCCAAACGGGTCCACAGCAAAATGCGGACCCGTTATTCCGAGTAGCGAAGTGCATCGATCAACAGCGCAAAAGCAGGCGGGTGCTGCTTACGGCTGGGATAGTAAAGATAATATCCAGGGAAAGAAGGACACCACTCCTGTAAAACCTGAATAAGTTCGCCTGACTTTACATAATCCTGAACCGAGTTTTCGGGAACACAGGCGATACCAAATCCTGATAATGCTGCATCAATTCTTTCTGGCAGCAGATTAAACGTCAGTTGCCCATCAACTCTGACCCGTAACGGTTTGCCTTCTCGCTCAAACTCCCAGTGATAAATTCCACCGGCAGTTGGCAAACGCATATTGATACACTGATGATTTTGTAGATCGTGAGGCGTTTCTGGTAAGGAATTAGCCGCAAAATACGCCGGTGCTCCCACCACGGCCATCCGCATATCAGGTCCAATCTTCACGGCAATCATATCTTTATCCACACTTTCACCCAGACGGATCCCGGCATCAAAGCGGCCTTCAACAATATCGACAAAACCGTTATCTACCACCAGTTCAACATTGATTTCGGGATACTCCCTGAGGAACGGTTTTAGCTTCGGCCAGACCAGACTGCGCGCAGCATGTTCCCCGGCAGATAAACGAATATTCCCGGAGGGCGTGCCGTTCAGTTGAATAAGTGATTCCAGCTCCTGTTCAAGCTCGTCAATACGAGGCTCAAGACAGGCAATTATTCTCTCCCCTGCTTCCGTGGGAGCCACGCTGCGGGTAGTTCGGGTTAAGAGGCGGATATTTAGCCTTTCCTCCAGCGCCTTAATCGCATGGCTGAGAGCAGACTGAGAAACACCGAGTTTGCCCGCGGCTTTGGTAAAACTTCGCTCCCTTGCCACCACAAGAAATATTTGCAATTCGTTGAAGTTTTCTTTGAGCATTGGCTATTTCCTTGTAGAAGCATTCCCTTCAAAACGCACTCATGAAGGGTATTCATAGACACAATCATTTTAGCCCCATTATTGACAATAATGATAATTGATATTCTGGCTGTATCGAAAATAAGGCTGAATTATCAGAAGGTTTATCATGAAAATACTCGTTGCAGGAGCGACAGGAAGCATTGGCATTTATGTTGTGAATACTGCTATTGCAATGGGCCATCAGCCCGTGGCTCTGGTCAGGAATCGGCGGAAAATCAAATTACTCCCTCGTGGAACAGATATTTTCTATGGCGATGTTTCAATACCTGAAACACTCACCGATTTACCGAAAGATATTGATGCCATCATTTTTACACTTGGCTCCGATGGTCAGGGACGTATTGGTGCCAGAGCGATAGATTACGGCGGTGTACGTAACATTTTGCGAAGATTCATGGCTACACCTGTTCGCATCGCCCTGATGACAACAATTGGCGTTACTGAGCGCCTCAGTAGCTGGAATCAACGTACTGAAGTTCATGACTGGAAAAGACGAGCTGAACGCCTGGTCAGAGCCAGTGGGCATACCTACACTATCGTCAGACCCGGCTGGTTTGATTACAACAATGATGATGAGCACAGAATCGTTATGCTTCAGGGGGATAGACGCCATGCGGGAACACCGGAAGATGGTGTTATCTCCCGGGAACAAATCGCCCAGGTTCTGGTAACTGCTCTGAGCAACGATGCAGCAAAAAATAAAACGTTCGAACTGGTCGCAGAGCGAGGAGAAGCACAGCAGGATCTCACCCCTCTGTTTGCAGAGTTGCAAAGTGATAATCCACAAAAAAATGATGGGGTTTTCGATATAAACAATATGCCCCTTACTGAAGAACCGGAATGCATTATTAACGACCTGAATCTGTATTCAAAAAATTCAAAAATCTGACAACGTTGTCATATGACAGTCAGTCTTATGACAGTTTAGAACTGTATATTTACATATCAAGAAGGAGGAGGCTCCTCCTGATATTCGTCAACTTCCAAATATATCGTTCAAAACAGGTATCAGATATGAAAGCACTACTAATTACTGCATTATTCATGGGATTCATTTCGGTAAATACCGCATCTGCTGCTGAGGAGATTCGTCATGCAGATGGCAAAGAAAAGATTGGTGTAGTTTCAGTCAGTAATGCCCAGACGCTTGATGAGGTATCAAATGCGCTTTCTCGTAAAGCTGATGAGCAAGGAGCAACGTCGTTCAAAATCCTGTCTACGACTGGGAATAACAAACTGCATGGTGTTGCTGAAATCTATAAGTAAATAGTAACTGACTGTTTATCATGAGCATCGATTCCATGACTTGCCCTTACGGCGAAAATACAGCCTCTGCGGGCTGTAAATACGGTGCTCTCTAAATGTGAATAGCACAATTACGCGGGGATCTTACAAGAAGAGCAGAGTAATCCTCAGGGCCAATTTCAGGTGTCGAATATGGATCACTTTTGTGCGATTAGTAATAATTGATGTAATACATCTTTTCAAATTTGTGATACACCTCAAAAAATTGGTTGACCAAACTCGCTATCTATATACAAGGCGCTTATGAGGTGCGCTCTTTTTAAAGCGAGGAAATACCAATGAAAGAGAATAAGATACAGGAAATCAGTAATAAACTGATTAATATTGTTGTTTTTGTTGCAATTGTAGAATATGCCTATTTATTCCTCCACTTCTATTAATTACATCAAAAAACAATTCCCTTAGGTGATATTTAATATATGTATCTTCTACCTCCTTCATAATAGCTATGCCTGTGGGAGAGGTATTTGTACTGTTTCAAAGGGAAGATTAAAAAAAACGTATTTGTGCCGCACTGAAAGAGATTGCGCATTGAGTCAGCATTTTAGTTACCCAATGCGCATGTTGGTTCACTAAATTGCTACTTTGGCTGTGTGATAAATAATCAGCCGGTAAAGCAGAGCTTACCCACATTCTCAAATGCTTTCATACTGCTCCGCGGGTCGTGTCGTAAATCAGCAGTTCGGCTGCTGAATAGTGCCGTTACCAACGATAGCCAACAACATCTCTCACTTCCGGCACGTTCGGTTAGCTGCAGGAATCCCGCATATCCAGGTGGTCATAGGATTTTGTTGAAATTATCTGGACGAGAATGTATCTTTATTGTTATGTTATAACGTAACAGGAAGAAGTAATGAAACAAAATATCCATCCTGAATATCGTACCGTGGTGTTCCACGACACCAGTGCTGATGAGTACTTTAAAATTGGCTCCACTATCAAAACAGACCGTGAGATTGAACTGGATGGCGTAACGTATCCGTATGTAACGATTGATGTCTCTTCAAAATCACACCCGTTCTATACCGGGAAACTGAGATCCGTTTCATCAGAAGGAAATGTGGCGCGATTTACCCAGCGTTTTGGTCGTTTTGTTAGCACGAAAAAGGGGGCATGATGAAAGTCCTTAACTCTCTGCGCACAGCAAAAGAACGCCACCCAGACTGTCAGATTGTGAAGCGAAAAGGACGGCTATATGTTATTTGTAAATCTAATCCCCGTTTTAAGGCTGTTCAGGGGCGCAAGAAAAAGCGTTAACTCTGAGTTCGAAGGTTCAACAATACTTGTCTGGCTGGTCGCATAATCATGCCTGATTAATGCTGGTGTATTCAGTACGCCAGCATTAACTCACCTACTGCTGACGCTGTGTATTAGCTGCATCAATCGCTTTTTGATACCACTTTTCAGCCAGTTGGGGATTTTTCTCGACGCCCAATCCCAGTGAATAAATATCACCTAAAGCCACAAAACTGGGGGCAGTGATATGATCCATTCTGTTGATATGTTTAAGATAAAGGTTTATCGCTTTTTGGTAATCGCGTTCTACACCATAACCTTGCTCATAAAGTTTCGCCAGACGATACTGCGCCGTAATATCATTATGTTTATCGCCGTTCTTATAATATTCCGCTGCTTTTTTATAGTCCTGAGAAACGCCTAATCCTCTTTCATAAATAATCCCAAGATAACGTGCAGCTTTCATTTCTCCCGCTAAGTCAGCTTGCTCAAAAAGGCTTAAGGCTTTGGCATAATCAAACGGTACGCCATACCCATTAAGATATAAAATCCCTAAATCCAGTTTCGCTCGGGGATTTCCGCTGGCTGCTGATTTCGTCAACCATTTAAAAGACTGAGCGTAATTCACCGTTTGATTGTAGTTTCCATTTAGGTATGCTTCCCCCAATCTGGCTTGTGCTTCTGCATCTCCTTGAGCAGAGCGTGTAAGTATTTCGTCAAAATTCATTTTTGATGCCGTATCAGCATATACAGATGCAGAAAAAAATAGAATTACAAATAATAATGTCTTCATTCTGTCTCTCGGCAAAAATGACTGCCAACACGTTACCTGATGACAGTCTGGTCTATTTTTTATTGTTTACGTTGGTTAAATAACCATTCGCGAATAGGTTCTATGCTGTAAGCAATACGCCATGTGTTACGATGCCCACTTGCCCCTTCTCGCGAAGAGTATTCATCAAATACACTGTCTTTTATAAAAACGGTATAACGGATATTAGTTTGTTCTTCAAACAAAGTGTCGGCAGCAAATCGATATTGCTCAGGCTCCCACTGGCCATTCCATGCCGCGCGAGAAACCTTTCCGCCAAATTGCTCAAGACGTTCAGTAATCGCGTTGAAGCTGGGAAAAGCTCCTGAATCATCCTCTGAGGCCATAAACCATAATTTGTTTTTAGCTATTGGAGCAACCTGTTCCGCATCCCACTTTCCTGCAACCAGGTAACTTGCTGTGAAAAAATCAGGATATTTAATATTCATGGCGATGGCCAGCATACATCCCCCTGACTGACCAGTAACATAAATACGCTCAGGATCTATTTTATATTCTTTTACCAAATACTGAACAAGATTTATTGTTGTATCAAGCAATGTTGAGGTACGCCAGTCATCATCAGCAATGATTTCATTATATTGAGGAGCTAAAACATAACAGGGGCGTTTCATTTGCTCTTCAGGTTCTGCCCAAATTACTGCGCCTAACCCCTGAAACAGAGTCGTTGTAACTTGTGCACTGGTAGCCCCTGCATCATGCATAAAAAGAACCAGTGGTAATGGTTTATTTTGTTCTTCAGGAATAAAGAAATTATATTTTAGTATTTTCCCGCTTTCTTTATCTTTATATTCATCTTGTCTAAAACTATCCACTACCAGGTTTGAAACGGCGTTAGTTTCCAGTGTGGTATTTTGTGTGACGACAACAGCAGAAGCATCTTTATATTTAATTGTTTGGTTTAGTTTTTCTCCTGCAACCCAGGTAGGTTTACCTTGCCCTTGTTTGGGCGCTGCTTTTTGTATTGTTGGGTCCGTTATAGTTTCTTGCCATTCATTTTGTGGTTTGCTGTGTTCCAGTTCAAGTATCGCGTACTTACCTGATTTTGCTTCAACCAAAGCTGTTGACTGGCTGACAAATGTTTTATTGATGTGATAATTTTTTACACTAAACTCTATTGTTGAAAGTTCTTCCTTGTTTATAGGTTTTTCAAATTCTACAGCGATCGCAATAAGTCGAACTCCGTCACCAAAAACTTGTGTAATAGCTGTAGCATTTATTGCTTTGTTATTTGTGTTTGCAAATACAATGCGAGGCATTGAAACAATTAAAGCACCCGCAACACTTTTAATTAAAAACTCTCTGCGCGTCGGCATAAATGCCCCTTTACTTCTGATAAAAAGTAGATGAGTATCAGTATGAACAAGGACTATGATTTTTCAACTTTATCATTCGTACTTATATTTAACTTATCTTCAGTGCTAACTCTGTACCTCGTTTTATCGGTAATGTTATAGAAATAAAACCATTCTGTGGATCACGAACATAAGATAAAAAATCTGGTTCTGCGTTATCATTTAATATATATCCTCCCACTCGTAGCTGCGGCGCAACAATCTCAGTAACCTGACGAGCAAGACTTGGGCCATCAGCAAGAGGGAAACCATCAATAAGAATAAAATCGACAGGACCACCGAGATCTTTCAGCGTTTCTCTCGCATCACCGACACGAATATCAACAAAAGACGTAAGACCAGCCTCTGCCAGATTTCGGGACGCGACTTCAGCCTTTTCCCGAACCATTTCAGAACCAATCACCAGTCCGCCACCATTATCTTTCATCGCAGCGGCAAAATAGAGTGCTGACATACCTACAGAAGTTGCAAAGTCCACAACACGAGTGGCTTTCATTGCCCGGCACAGTAAGTAGATAAGTTCCCCCTGCTCTGGGGCTATGGAAAAGCCATAACCGGAAAATTTTTCAGGATCAAGTACAGGAGCTTCGCGAAACATCTCCTGCGGGGGATGTTTACGTTCATTATTCATGCGTTCCAGAACACGTATAACCTGGGGATCACGAATGGGGCTGATGCTATTATTTAATCGACTCATAAATAAGGACCTGTATTTTATGAAGTGATGTTACCTGGTTGTTTTCATACACCATGTTATGATCATTGCTTATGTTGTTGGTATAGTGATACCATTTTTGGTACTGGTCAAGTACCAAAAATGAATACAGGAGTAAATGTCTTTGATGAACAAGAGCGAAGTGAGTACACCGGTGCGACGGGGAAGACCCAAAAGTGCGGGACTTGATGAGCGTAAGAAAGCAATAGTTATTGGTGCGTATAGTGCCTTCATTGAGCTTGGTTTTGCCCAAACCTCAACCACAGAAATTGCTCGTCGGGCAAAAGTATCAAAAAGAACAATTTATGAAGTATTCAGTAATAAAAAGGAAATTTTTTCTGAAGTAATTAAAGAATATAAAACCCTGTTCCTCGATCTTCCAAGACCGGAAAACGAGATGCTTCCTATTAATGAAACTCTGTTTCGCATATTCCGATTAGATATAAGTCAGGAAGAAGCTAAAGAGAGAGAAGCACTCTTAAAATTAATGACACGTGAATCAATTCTTTTTCCAGAGCTTTCAGACTATTTATATGCCACTAAAACGCTTCATTCAAGAGAACTGTTAATAGAATGGCTGGATATTCAACAAGCACAAGGGCGTATTGCTGTTAAAAACACGGGTAATTGCGCGGGGATGCTAATGGATATTGTTTTTGGCGCATTAATTCCTCGTCGATGGGTTTTGGACGTTAACGAAGATCAGACACTAACACCTGAAGGTCGTCAGCAGCAACTTGAGGAAATAAAAGAACGTATCGAAACCGTTATACAAGGGATCAAAACTGAGCCTGCTCATCCATAGCATTTGATGGACGTTTTTTATGCAAATTACGAGGTAGCACTCATACTTTATACAAATAATCTTGCCATCAAAGATGAAACCGGTTTACTCAATCTGACTGATGAAAGTGTCGAAAAGCGCCGGAAGGCGCAGGATGAAAAATATTTAATACGCGTTGCTAATCCGGAATAACACCATCGACAATAAGTTGTAACAAGCCCTGAGAACAATGCTCTATCCGTCCACGAATATGATATACACTAGCCAGATTCTCTGGCGTAATGACCTCTTCTGGATTTCCGCTGGCAATAAGTTTACCTTTTTTTAGCATGACGACATAATCACCGTATCGTAATGCGATATTTATATCATGAACTACCATAACTGTGACTATATTGCGACTCCGTGTCTCGCTTCTGACTAAATCCATAACATGAAACTGGTGGTTTAAGTCCAATGCACTCAGTGGCTCATCCAGTAGTAATATAGATGGATTTCGGGCCAATGATTGTGCCAGCCCAACCAGTTGCCGCTGACCTCCGGATAATTGATCCAGATAACAAAAGGCCAGATGTTCTATTCCTAGTTGTCTGAGAATAGCTATTGATTGTGTTTTTTCATCTATGCTCCCTATCTTTGAAGCACGCAGAGCAACAAAAATAGATTCCAGCACATTCAAATGCACGTCATGCGGTAAGAACTGTGGTAGAAATATTGTACTGTCGGCACGGGCTGAAAATGGCATCTGCATAAGGTTGACCCCATCAAGAAATATATTACCGCTAACCTTATTCAGCCCCGCCAGGGCACGTAGCAACGTCGACTTTCCACAACCATTTGGCCCCAGAATGATGGTTATTTTTCCGCGAGGAAGTTCAGATAAACTAAGATCACATATTACGTTTTTTTTCTGATAACCCGCGTTTAATTTATACAGTGAAAGGCCTTTCATAACAAACTCCTGCGATAACGCAGAATAATACTAATAAATAATGGAACACCAACAAGTGATGTGACAATACCAATCGGGATAATGACACCAGGAATAATATTTTTCGAGGCAATTGAAGCCAGAGAGAGCACCAGACCTCCAGTTAATGTGCTTCCCGTCAGATAAAAACGATGTTCCTCACCAAATAGCATTCGGGAAATATGCGGAGAGACAAGACCAATAAAACCAATCGGACCAACGAAGGCTACCGACAATGCAGCAAGTAAACTTATACGTAACAGGGAAGAAAGACGCAGTTGATAAGCATTGATACCAAACCCCATAGCCCTCTCTTCTCCCATGCGCAATGCTGTAAGTTGCCATGAGCGAGAAAATGACCATAGAAAAACAATGATAAACACGCCTAATAAAACGCCCAGTCTGCTCCAGGATGCACGAGCCAGACTGCCCATTGTCCAGAATACCAGTCCCTGGAGAGTATCCTCATCCGCAATAAACTGCATCATTGCCACAAGTGCATTGAATGTGAATACCAATGCGATACCCAGAAGAATCACTCCCGAAGTTGCTATTCTTAGCCAACGAGACATGCTATCGAGTAATAAAGCTGACAGAAGAGAAAATATAAAAGCGTTTGCTGGAACAAACCATGTTGCCGATATACCAGGAATACCGATCCCCAGGACAATAGCCAGAGCTGCACCAAATGCCGCTGCAGAGGAAACCCCAAGTGTAAAGGGACTGGCTAATGGATTGTTGAGGATCGTCTGCATTTCTGCGCCCGCGAGTCCCAAAGCCATGCCAACCAGCAAAGCCATTAAGGCGTAGGGTAATCGGATTTCCCAAACAATGACCTGGATGCTGGTATCAGAGCTAAATGGATGCACTAATGCGTGCCATAACTCACTGACTGACAAACTGGAAGAACCCAGAATAATATCCAGAAATAGTGAGAAAAGTGTCGCCAGTGTTATTATTGAAATCAATATAATTCGTTTACGGACAAGTTGGTGGTACTGATACTCTATCGCATCAGGTGATTGTGAATAGATGAGGTACGGCAACGTAACGACTCCTTTATCTCTGCTATTCTGGCAATACGTCTTTGGGGTTACAGATAACTGAATTGAAAGTTTCTGCTGAACAAATAAAAATCACATTCTCTTCATATAACCACATCAAAAATATCCCCGAATCACTTTTCCCAGCGCCTGACTGGTGTTACCATTTCGGTATATAACCATTTATATACCGATTTTTAGTGTGATGGAATATGAAAATAAATAATAAGTTGTTTTTATTAATGATTTTTTTGCTTTCTTTATCATTTACTACGCAAGCTGAACGAACTTTCACCGATCAGATTGGTCGTGAGGTGAAAGTACCCGACAAAGTTGATCGTATTGTTGTACTTCAACATCAAACTTTGAATCTTTTAGTGCAGATGAATGCCACCGATAAAATCGTGGGTGTTATGTCAAACTGGAAACAGCAACTTGGCAGCAATTATGCACGTCTTGCACCAGAATTAGTCAGCAAGGCATCATTAGGAGATTTAACCCATGTCGATGCTGAAAAATTGGTGGCCTTGCATCCACAGGTCGTTTTTGTCACCAATTATGCGCCGCAAGAAATGATCGACAAAATCAGTAGCCTTGGAATTCCAGCAGTAGCAATTTCTTTGCGGCACGATGACGAGGGAGAGAAGAATAAACTTAATCCAACAATGGCTGATGAAGAACAGGCTTACGTAAAAGGGTTATATGAAGGGATTATGCTGATAGGCAATATCATCAATAAGCCTGAAGAGGCTAAAGCGTTAATCAAGGCCACTGAAAATGGTCGTAATATTGTGAGTGAGCGGCTGCAGAATCTACCCGAAGAAAAGCGTATTCGTGCCTATATGGCTAATCCAGAATTGACAACGTATGGTTCCGGAAAATACACAGGATTAATGATGAAACATGCCGGTGCAGTAAACGTCGCCGCGTCCACCATTAAAGGGTTCAAACAAGTCTCAATGGAACAAGTAATTGCATGGAATCCTCAGGTAATTTTTGTGCAAAATCGCTACCCTGGCGTGGTGAATGAAATACGGTCAAATCCGCAATGGCAGGTAATAGATGCTGTCAAAAATCATCGTGTTTATTTGATGCCAGAGTATGCAAAAGCATGGGGTTATCCGATGCCCGAGGCTATGGGTATTGGAGAGTTGTGGATGGCGAAAAAACTGTATCCTGAAAAATTCAATGATATCGATATGCATAAAATAGCCAATGACTGGTATAGAAAGTTTTACCGTACTAATTATCAAGGTGAATAATAATGCGTGTACTTGCTGCGGGTAGTTTACGCCAGGTATGGAAATCACTTATATTGGGATTTCAGGATGATAATGTTCATTGTGACTTTGGTCCAGCCGGTATATTGAGGGAACGTATTGAAGCGGGTGAGAGATGTGATCTTTTTGCATCAGCGAATATGGCTCATCCGCAAATGTTAATGGCCACAGGACATGCCTTGTGTATTAAACCTTTTGCCTATAATCGTTTGTGCCTGTATGTTCGGGCGAATAAACTTAATGAAAATGACGATTGGTATTCTTTATTAAACAGGGAAACGTTGCGAATCGGGACATCAACCGCGGGGTGTGATCCCGCTGGCGATTACACTCACCAGCTTTTTGAAAATATGGGTAGTGTTGGAGTAAAAATAAGACAACGAGCGGTTGCATTGGTGGGGGGAAGAAATTCATTACCTCTTCCAAAAAATGTGATAGCCGCGCAGTGGCTAATTGAAAATAATTATACCGATTTGTTCATAGGTTATGCCAGTTACGCTCCCGGCTTACAATCAATTGAATCAGTAAAAGTTATAGAAATACCTGAACCTTATAATCCGATTGCTATCTATGGATTTGCCTGTCTGACCGAGAAAGCCAGGCCACTTTGCAACTTTTTAGTTTCGCCAGATGCCAGGGCGATACTTGAGCAACATGGGTTTATGTCATCACGTTGAGCCTACACTCTTCGCATTACAAACTATAAATACCATTATATAAATAAATCAGTTAATTCATCATAACTGCATTTCCACACCCTGTCCCAAAATATGTGAAACTTTATGAATCTCAGTTTTACCCAGTATGCGTATTGATACCTGCATAGTCCAGGAGAAAGTAAATGGCGATGTAGACGTATGAAAAGAAGAATAAAGCCACGGCTTTGATCTATAAAAATGGCGCTATATCTGCGCCATTTTTATCATTCAATTCGTTATCTGTTTGAACCTAAAGGGATCTCAGGATCAGGCTCGTGAGTAATTCTGTTTCGTAAATCTCTACGAATAATTTCAATAGACCAGAACCATACTAAATGTCCAAAAATTTCAGAGACATTCTCATACCACGGAAGATCAAAAAGAGGTGGTGTAAGTCCCATTAGAGGGAATGAAATCATATGAACAAAAAGTTGTGCTAAAGCGCCTGCAAGCAAGCCCTGCCAAAGTTTAATTTTGGGAAATACTTCGGCTACTACGCAATAACCAACAGCAAAAACTATCGAAAAGATTATGTGCGTTACACCAACCCAGTTAAAGACATGCCCGGCGAAGGTATAAACCGCCGAATTTGGATCTGTCAGTCCCAACCAATCCCGAAGAAAAATATACGGAGGATTAAGAAAGTTACGGGAGCAATCAATTTGTCCTGCCGCCCTGATTAATGATTCCGGACCACACGCTGCATTAAACATATCAATCGGACTACGTGGCGGCAATGGGACTTCTGCTCCCCACTTAACAAATGCTGAAACAACGCCAGCAATCAGCCCGATAAATGCAGCAAGACCATAACGTCTACGGTTCGGTGGAGTTTGCTCAAATATATTCATACTTACCCTGTTTATTTCATTACGTTAAAGCACCTCTTTAGGAGTATTCATAAAAATAATGAGAATGTAAAGAACTGTATTGTTTTGTATTGATAACAGGTTATTTAATAACCTGATAACGTATACTCCATAATTTCTCCACATTTTCATGTTAAATATAGTAAAGAGAGTATGATGTTTCTCTCAGAGATAATTAATCATTCCTTTTGCCCACCTCAACGGTGGGCTTTTTTTTATGCAAAGTCTAAAAATTACACAGACAATAAAAATAATTCAAAATAACCGTAACTTATCACTTATCCGACTGTTACAAACTACAATAGTTAATCTTTTCTGGTTATATTTTATCTGACTGCTAATATTTAAACAGACAGGAAAATTAATAAGAATTGCTAATCATTCAACACACATAACACTGAAAGGTCACCAACCTGCCGCAGGTGGTAAAAATGGTATTGCTGCGGTTTTGTTGTGATTTTTATAAGCAGTATTGGTGAATTATGAACCATCAGCCCCATGCATGACGTGCATTTTTCCGAGTATCCTTGTTACTGAGCCGGGATGCCGGATAGTGCACGAATAATAAAAGTGTCTCAGCCGAAGAATAAACGGCTCCGCTGGATGGAGTCTCATGAAGCACAAAGGCTGATTGTTGAATTTGTATTAATAACAGACTTCGTTGCAGGAAATGGGAGGCTGGGAGTCTATCGAAATGGTTCGTCGATATGCTCACCTTTCAGCCAGGCATCTCACCGGACACGCGAGCAAAATCGACGCAATTATAAGCCGCAATGACACAAATACGGCACAAGAGGAGAACGTGGTTTTAAAGCAAGATAATTTATTGATTTAAATGGTGCGATAATAGGAGTCGAACCTACGACCTTCGCATTACGAATTATAAGAATCCGCTTCTAATTCAAAGTATTACCCCATCAACACTGCGCTCACACGTCCCACCACATCAAAACATGTAAAGCCTTGCAAGCCATTGTGAGGCCTTATGTGTCTCAGTTTTGTCCCACCTTGTATTATGACTTGCATAGCCAATGAAGATAAACGTGACGACAAACGGCGCAGTATTCTTCCTTTCTTTCACACTTTCCCCACCCAGTATGCATACCTTTCTGCCATGACTGAAGTGAATGTCTGTTATGAGTGAAAAGCTGAAGTTCGCAGCTTTATTACGGCCTGGTGGAGGTATCACTAACGTCGCCGCTTATGAATAAAATGGGAGCAGGTCAACGGGCATGTAAAATCTTAACCTCATATATCAAATGAATGTTACTGCAACAAACTGTAATATTGGCAAAAAAAATTCCGATTGAAAAAGGAAGCAGCATGGCCAGCATATCAATCAGCTACAGCACTACCGATCGCGAGAATCCGGGAAATGAACGTATTTTGGGTAAGGAAATAATTGAGAATATTGATGAAGTACTCGTTCCTTTGAGTAAGAAAACAATACCTATGTTCATTACCAAAGCATTCTCTGGCGAAGAATGCAGAAGGTGGCGAGTTGAACGCGTGGAAGAAATCGCTAAAAATCAGTGGACTGTATGGCTCAAAAATCAACTCAATGGCGGGGATGTTTACCTTTCCAGCACTATGACCAGAAAGAATATCCATAACGCTTATGGTATTGTCAAAAAAGGAGCCATAGTAATCGTTGAATTTGGCCACATACATCAGACACTAAACTTCCAGGCCGGGCTTACTGACAATGCCACATATTATTGCAATCATCTCAGCGGTGAAATGCATAAAAGGCGTCCAGCGATCGTTGTCAGCGCTGATAAACGTGGAGTGAAAGTTGTACCTGTGACATCTCAGGAACCAGAAGGTTTTACAATGAATAAGTCGATTTTTGAATTAGAATCCCAATCGACACGTCAGATAGGCGAGTTCAATACTGGCAAGAATAGCTATGTATTATGCGAAATGATTCAGTCTGTTTCCCCGGCTCGAATTCTGCCCCCTTTCGCTCTGGATCAACATTCGAGAGAAAGAACTTATCGTCGAGATGAATCGTACTACAGAAAATTAAGTAAGAATGATTTGGCAGCACTTGAAGATGGATTGCTTAGTGCTGTAGGCATGTCTCGCTTAAAGAAAAAAATTGATGTGCTAGTTGCAGACATAGATCAGCTTAACCAAGTTTGCGATACCGCCAATTCGCAACTAAAAGTACAGGCTACTACAGAAGAACAACTACGAAACCAACTGCAACTGTTACAGTCTAAGTATGAAATACTTGCTAATTTGTACCTTCTTGGCTCCGAACACAGATCTGTAGCTGATGTTGATAAAGAAGTAATTGAGTACTTATCTTGACTACATGACTGATCAGTGATGTAATTAGTTCTAGGTAAGGACTAAGAGTACGGCGCTCTCCTTGCGACGCTGAAAGATGCTGGCCGACGAACACTAAGAATTCTGCTAAAAAGAAAGCCACCTAAGGGTGGCTTTTCCCATTCTATAACTTAGAAATCATGATTCGACTCGTATCGAGACTGACCAGCTCCCCATCGATTAACACAAATTGATTTTACACAAGGGTTATGACGATGCGGAGTTGATCGTAAAAGCCACAAGCAACGATGGGCTTTCAGTTACACGCACTGCAGATAAAGATTCAACTAAAACTTTTGTTCAGAAAACTCTAAAAGATACTAGGGAGTCTGCTGACGAGTGGTTTGTTCACTAATCTTAAGAGCAGAAAAGAAGGCGGTGGATGATGAAGCCACCACCTTGGATGAAGAAATATGAGATATTTATAAGTTAACTAATCTCATTCTTGTTGATATATAGGCGTTAGCTATTTGTCTACCAACCGTAGTTAATACTATATAATCGACAGAATCTATCTCTATAGCTTTTTCTATTTTCTCAATGAATGTCGATAGCTTTAATTTTTGTTCGCTGTCGTTTAAATCTAATCCTGTTCTTTTCTTTACATTTTGTACAAATGTTGGCTGAGGGAATGCAGGTTGAATGATACAACCCAACGCTATAAGCATACTATAATCAATTGGGCCAATCTCTTCATCTTTAAATACAACATCCATTTGATTGTTATATAGATCGATATAAAGGTCATAAACATCCTGTTTGTTCCTTTTTATATCATTTGGGAATAAAAAGAAATCGTCAACTTCTTCTGTTGTATCTTTTGAAGGATCTATTATGCAATAAGCGCCGGCACTATCTTGTGATATTTTTACAATATCTTTAATATAGTGTATTAAAGCTATATACCTTATTTGCTTTACGCTAAGTTTTGTAGCGACGTTTATTGCCAGATCGATAGAGGAAAGCTCTTCATGATCTCCATCCAATTCATTTATTTTTTTTACAACTAAATTTAACAGAGTTGATTTTTCTGTTCTTTCTGGATTCTTTGCAAAACATTTAGCTGATTCAAAAAGAGAGTATTGAACGTCAGGCGTTGATAGTTTTTGGTTTAATGTATCTGCATCTGTTTTTTGAATTACTAACTCAGATATTAGCTCTCTAACGTACTCATCAGTTGACGCAATTATCTTTTTTCTAGCTTCTTCTTGAAAGGAAGGCATACTTTCATAAAGCATGGATCTTACAACGTGACCTATAAACTTCTCATCAAAATTATTTATTATTGTTGTGTTGTTATTCCCTTCTGTTTTTACTACGTTTGAGTTGTCTCCTAAGTTAACCTCTTTATCAAACATAATCACCCTCTATTTTTTATTTTTGATGTGTTTTCTGAACCATTAATGACAACGATATTTGAGTTGTCACCAGCAGTTATACTGCCATTCGATTTCTTGCTTTTTATCTCAAGTAAACCACATGTAGCAGATAAAAGTGTTCCTATAGCACCGATTATGTAAAATAAACTCTGCGGAGATTGTTGATATTTATATATTGAATATGCAACGGAAAATAATCCGACAAAAAAAAGCATCCACCGAATAATCTTACCCATTTATACCTCTTCTATTATGAAGGTTTCTTCTGAACATTGTTAATCTATTTTCGTTTTTTTTCAACTGGTGGTGAGACACAAACTATAGAACATGTCTATGTTGCGTTAAAGCTCAACATATATGTAACATTTTTCTGTTAGTGCCATATAAATTCTTAGTTTGAACAGCGGCTTCATGCACATAGCAGTTCTAGAGACAGTGGCGTGCAATCATGAACGGTTGGTGCTAGGGCGTTCAAATCATCTCATGCAAAAAATACGTAAAATCGATAACGGCTGGAAATCATTCAATACTCGCACTATCAAAAGTTCACCAGCCAACCGCGACACCTCCTGCATACGACATGTCTGCGGTTTTATATAACCCTGGCTGGAAACCTCTTATACAAAGTTGACACACCAACATCATAGATAATAGCCACCTTCTGGCGAGGAACGCCTGATGCAATTAATCGCCCGGCCTGCGCCCATTGTTCTGGTGTAAGTTTGGGACGACGTCCACCAATTCGTCCCTGTGCGCGAGCAGCTTCCAGTCCAGCTTTTGTTCGTTCAACAATCAGTTCTCGTTCCATTTCAGCCAGGGCACCCATCACATGAAAGAAAAAACGCCCCATCGGTGTGCTGGTATCAATAGCATCCGTCAGGCTGCGAAAATTAACGCCACGTTCGCGCAACTCCTCAACCAGAATGACCAGATGCCGCATACTACGCCCCAGCCGATCCAGCTTCCAGACAACCAGAGTGTCACCTGCCGATAATGTCCTGAGCAGTTTTTTCAGTCCCGGCCTTTCGGACTTTGTACCGCTTACCTTGTCTTCAAAAATCAGCTCGCATCCTGCACAGTTCAGCGCATTACGTTGTAGATCTGTGTTCTGGTCATTTGTTGATACGCGTACATAGCCAATAAGCATGGTAGATCCCCCTGACAAAAGCAGGAATGATGCCATTTGCTCGTTATTTCTGCATTTTCATAAACGTTGGTTTGGGAGAAG